>Ga0302188_10000245_pt1 | contig 45998 bp, 43 predicted proteins | sample II_Bog_E2_1_FD_198783 | JGI IMG/M metagenome (GOLD analysis project Ga0302188, IMG submission 198783) | Peat permafrost microbial communities from Stordalen Mire near Abisko, Sweden - II_Bog_E2_1 | ecosystem: Environmental > Terrestrial > Soil > Wetlands > Peat | place: Sweden: Abisko... | reverse complement strand
CAACCCCAACCCCAACCCCTACTTCACAATAATCGGCATTATATTTATCTTGATATTGAATAATTAGGATTATATTAATTGAGCCCAATTTCAATAATAATAAGCAAATACAAATTTAGGTCAATAGAGATTTGTACTATAAAATCTCAGGATCTGAAAAGACTGTTTAACATTTTGCAAATATTGATTTGCGATTTATGAATTGATTAAAATTTTAACTCAGTGAGATTATCAAATTTCAATAAAATATCAACTAAATAGCCAAAAGCCTAAATAGGGTTTTTACACTCATACGGTTTCAAGAATCAATGAATAATGGTAATAAATTTGAATAAAATTATTAGTATCTCGAATCATATATTGCTTAAAATTGAAGCAAAAAGGAAAGGAGATGAAATTAGAAAATGATCATATTTGAAACTGAACTGTAATTGATAAATATATATTCCTACAAATGGGGGAATCTCAAAAATTTATTATATATTTATTTCCATCAAAGATGATAAAATCTTTGTTGCTCACTATCTTCCTGGTCTTCCTCGCGCACCAGCAGACAATCACCCCTTACTACATATTGCCTGTGCAGACCACGCAAAATGTAGCAACGGCTTATTCCTTTCTGTTTTACACAGATACCAGCATCACAAATAACGCGTGGGTAGCCGTCACCTTCCCTTTCGAGTTCAGCGCCACTGCGCTGACTCAGGTATCTCGAGTACGTTATTCTGTCACTGGCTCAATGCCTATAGTGACTAAATGGTCTGTCAATCAGTCTCAGTTTTTGATACAATTGAACCAGATCGCAATCGGAAACGTTACAATCGTCATCGACAATGTACTCAATCCAACGGACTATACAACCTCCAGCTATTTTGTGGTACAAACACTCTTTCAAAATGTAGTCATCACGAGCAATAGTCAGTTCGGCAGGATTTCATTTACCTCCACTCCAGGTACATTTAGAATCATTTAGTTGCTACGGCCGGAGGAACAGTTGCAAACTATCAAAATACCTACATTTAACAGGGATCCAGCTGGTCCTTTAATTTCACACTTCAAAAAACATATCCATCCAACTCCTCACTGAGATTTACCTTTCCTGAAGGATTTTTATCAAATCACATCCAGTGCAACGTTTCAGGCAATGTGGATCCAAACATGCAGACTCGAGTATTTCCAGCTCAAAATATATATGATTGCTTAAATTTACAGCAAGCTCTTTCAGGCAATCTCTTAGTCATCCTTTCAGGTATCGTAAATCCCAACTATTAAATGACGGCTTCAGGCTTCCAAGTCTATGTCCTCCAGCCGAACAACATCATTGCCCAGGAAATCGTCTCCTCAGTTTCAACAGTTCTGATCCAAAGAAAGCCTCTAAATACAACAATAGTGATTCCTAATCAATATAGAAACAATTCAGTCACTTATATCTTTACCATAAACACTGATACTGATTTACTGGCTGGAGATTACTTACAGTTTACTTATACAGGATTGTGGACATTGTTCACCAATATGACCAAAATAATTTCGGGAGTGAATTCCAATCTAATAACCACACCTCTTTGGTCGACCTACATTAACACAACCAGCTCTATTACGAGTTTGACCCTTACAAACTTTTCTTCTATCCTAAAATCAACTCAATTTACTTTTTACCTTCCTTTGGTAACTCCCATTAATCCAAATACTTACACTCTCTCTATAACTGCATACCGCAGTAATGGTAAGATCGCACAGTCATATACTAACAATTCAATAGTCATTAACCAAACAACTGGATATATTCGTTAAATGAAACTTCATCCCATGCAAAGAGCCATTAAATTACCAGTGGGGCAGACGGGCCCTCTAGAAATTGTATTATTTCTGCAAAATGATCTCCCGAAGACAAATGTACTCACTTATGGTAAAATTGTGATACAAATTACTCCCAACATTCCAGCCCCTATTGTTGGCCTCAATGGAGTTCCAAAATGCTATTTTTATAGCAATATTCCAGCGTCAAACTGTACTTTTGATTCTTCAAATTCTAGTCAAACTTTGATAACTATTTTTACACCAGCCGATTATGATTTTCAGCAAAGTTAAGTACCTCTTACCATAACAACTGAAGGCTATCAACAACCCCAAAATCAGGGTATTACAATTGATACACTGGTAAAGAGATATTTCTTCTAAATTCAATTCTATAGTCAGCTAAGACCTCCTCCAATTCCTTTGGAAGTTATCTTTGATGAATGGATACCTGACTCTATCCCTTTGGCAACCTTAAGCTGTCCTCCCATAACCCTCGACTTTTGGTAGTATGAGCATCTTAAATGTACTTTTGTGACTCCAAATCAAGTTCTCAATAGTAATGGCCATATTCATATTTTCCGAGTTTAGCTCGTAGGAACCGGATGGTATATCCCAAATTCTAATGTTATTACTCCTAATTATCCTTGCTTAATGTATGGAGTTAACGTATCAGCAGTGCCTTATGTGAAATGTGATATGGTGACATGGACTACAGGCCCATACTAATCTGAGCAACTATCAACTAGTTATAACTACATAACTTTTTATGGACTTTCAACGATTCCTGGAGGTAGTACAATAACTTTTTAAATTCCATATTTACAACGATATAGCTATTATAATTATGACGCGTCAGTCAAATTTGCAATTTTATAAGATACTCCTGGATACAACTCTCCAATTGTCTACCTCTACTCTCAAGTATATGATCAAGGTAATATTGGCAACTCCATAGGGCTCTCCTATGAAGCTCCTTCCTATACTTTTTCCAATCAAGTAATTAATAAAGTGACTAGCTTTACTCTAAATAGCTATAGTTTAGGTCCGTCTGGAGTGACTGCAGTGATGCTAATGCTGGATCAAGCAGCTTTTCCCAATATCGGTCGTGGAAATAACATCGCCTGTGGTGCCCATACTTGTTCAAAATTTGATTTACCGATCCAATACTTCGTCCTTTATCCCACAAGTACTCTCGGAACTACAGCTACACTGACCTTTCCAAATATTACAACTCCTGCGTATTCTGGTAGTTATATATTTAATGTTCGTACTTTTGAGAGTAGCTATACTCAAAAAAAGACTTACTTTTATGTTACAATAAATCCTGATGTCATAACCAGTTGCAGCTACACCTTTTCAGCTCTTTAATCTATCACCACACTCTATCCAAATTCTAATCACCTTTATACTATTTCGTGGACCACAGTCAATCCTCTATTAACTCTCAGTGGAACTGCATATGTACTCATAACAATCAACAATATTTTCACTCTTGCTTCCACCTACTGCCAAGTTAACACCAGCGCAACATCTTATGACGGTCGAGGCCTACTTTGCCAATTAACTAGTGGTGGCACTCAAGTCTAGATAAAAAATCTCAATAATGTGGCTTCAGGTACTACCTTTCAGCTTACAGTGCAAATGATAAGCACTTCTATTACATCCACTGTTTCCCCGACTGTAACAATTCAAACCTACTACGGAAATGGAGCTATGGTTGATCAAGCTGTAAATGTTCCCTTCACACCTGCTTCGCTGACCAATACTAATCTGACAGTATTGTCAAGCTTTTCTTTACCCTCTGCTTGGACTTCAACACGCTCTATTACTGCAGGATATTTTGGACCTCTTCTTATTAGTTTTACTCCCCAAGCTGCTTGGACTGTGCTTAATGGAACTACAATAATCCTTACGATGCCGACTGGCTTTTCTCCATCTGGAAATACTTTAGGCTTCCCTCTTCGATGCAATTTGAATGGATTCCGCTTCGGTTGTTCCTATACCCTTAATCCCTTTATAATCACCATTGCGAAAACTAATAGCAGCTTTACCACAGGCAATAATATCATCAATATCACAACTTAATATCTTAACCAAAATGGCATCAACTTCCCGACAACCCAAGGAAGATATCAACTTCAATTAGAAATTCAAAATACCACTGTTACAACCATTAGCTTGGAAAAAGTTCAGCAATATATTGATTTACTTCCAGGAGACGTGGGCCACTTTAATGTTAGCTGGGCAGTAAGAGACATAGGTGTTGCCAACATTTTTACTCTTTAAATGCAGAATGGCCCAACTCCTATCCCTTCCTATAATAATGGTATTAATGCAGGAAGAATATATTTTGGTTTCCCAATGCTTGATGCCGCAAGTAACCAAGTTTTTGCTCCCAATTTAGGCTTTGGAGGGATCACCTAAGGAACAGTCCTGCCTTGCTATTTCGACGCAACAGTTTCAAATCCCGTTACTGCAACAACAAGCCAAACTTTACAATGCAAGATTCGTTTATCACAAATGAGTTCATACTACGCTTGGATATAAATAATAAATTTTGCAACTGTTTCGGCAGGTGCAACTCTTCGTGTAATGGTTGCTAAAATAACTAACCCAGCACTCAAACAGATTGATATAAATTTCCTGCTAAAGGTAAATACGATCTCAACTGGAACTGAAACTCCGCTTTACCAAACAAACTACAACATGTTTATCAATATGGTTTCCCCTTCAATTACACTGTAAAATGAAGTCAACAGCAGTAGCATCATGTTCCAGCCAGGATCAACTATAGGTCAAACCGGTCGCTATTTTAATATCACTCCCTACACAACATCGGCATTTTCAAACAATGACTGGTTTATCATCAATTTGGATCCTCAATTTCCTCTTAGCGGCACTATTTATAATTGTCAGCAGCCTTTCTATCAGTACTGCATAATTTATCCCACCATAAACTGGTTAGCTGTTAAAATTGGCAATGGCACTGTTATCTCATTACAACCATTCATATCTCAGCTACCTTCGTCAATATCTCGCGCTGATACTACATATACTTGCTACACTTTCTTGCAAGGTCGCTGGGCTTAAACGATTACTTATACAGTTACAGCCAGCTCTCGTTGGTTGTAGATAAGAGGAGCAATTTCTGGATTCACCTTAAATGTTTTAGGTTCACAGAACAAACTTAATGTTGGACAAAAAAATGTTGAAATATTAGTGAGTTTCAATGTGAGTCATCAAGTTCCTGTAGGAGGAACGATTTAAATTCAGTTTCCTAACACAGCCAACCTCGTGCCTGCAATTAAACCCCATTGCAGATCTGCAGTAACAATGGGTTCAATGCTCAATGGTTATAGCACAGGCAAACCATCAGTTAATGTCGAAGGTGAAGTTGGCTGTCTTGTTCAGAAGGGCTATTCCTGGATAATTACTGGATTTGCTCCATTGGCAGCCGGAAGTCAGGTCAAAATTTACGGATTAATAGACTTTCCTCTTATCGTGACCAATTCGTTGGGTATGGGTTATGTTTGCACTTATTCCAATCAAGACGGAACAAGTGCCTTTTTAAACGCTAAAACAATCGATTACCTTTCGACAAACTTCCCTCTCAGCGTTCAAAATTTGACTTGGAATTTGGACTCAAATTTTTCAATGCTGCAAACTGGACCAGTGAACATAAATCACATTGGTGATTTGACTTTTCTGCTTAATCTAGCGTCACTCTTTTATGCTAAAGCAAACGGAGGCGCAATAAATATAAATTTGTGGGCGCATTCGGTTCTAGGAGCAACAGGTGGTTTCTCTGGGCCAACTACCTCCCTTGTGTGCATTATCTTCGATCCTGTAGCACAGTACAAATATGGATGCTATATAAGCAATTATAATAATAGTTTGTATGTTGGTTATACGATTCAAACATATCAGAATTTACCCGTAAACACCAATCTGCAAGTAACTTTAACAACTCAAAAAGGATCTGCAACTGAAGGACTTAACTTCCCTTCGGTGATCGGTATATATAAAGTGTAAATTGAAGTGTTATACTCTACAGGATCTGTCTATAAAAAAAATCAGGCTCTTTTCATAGAAGTATATGGTAGCAACTTTAACACGCTTTATTTCAATAGCACGGTCACAATACCAGGCGAAAATAATTTTATTATTGTTTAGTTCATTCCATCATGTAATATTGCTGTTGGACAGCAATTTGTCATCGAAATACCAACTATTTCCTTAGATGGACAGCTTCAATTTCCATTTGATTTAGGCAAGGGCTATAACAACTATGATAATCTGGTTTTTGATCTTTTTGAAAGTGGAATTTCTTCTATGATTTGCAAAGTTTATACAGGCAATTCAGCTTATTATCAGCCAGTAAAAATCGTGTGCTCAAGCTTCAGTTCAACTATCTTTACTTCGACGGTTGTTAAGTTTGGATTTTGGGTTGTCAATCCAAGTACTACTGTGGGAATGGCCATTCCAGTTCAAATATATGCATATGATCAACCCTCAGCAACGAAGACCTGTTGGTCAATAGTGGAATCAGGCATTCGTTTACTTCCAATTTCTCAGACTCCCATCACTGACATCGGTAATTTGGCATTTTCTTCCTCTATTCGTGAAACAATGGGAACAAGTTTATCCTTTACCACAAGAAATACTAGAGCATTAACGAATACTGATTGGTATATATTGAAATTTAACTTTGATCTCAGAAATACAGCCAATTCCAATGGAAGTTTTACCTACAACAGCGGACTAGGAGCTTCTGGAGATGTCATCTTCATGCGAAATTCAATGACTATTCTTTTAAGAGTTGGCACAACAGCACTCAGCATTTTAACGCCTGGTGCAGCCACAATAAATGCTTGTATTAATTCTCTTATCTACACCCCTGCAACTCAGCTTACCACTGCTCAGGCATCAATCCTAGCATACGCTATTTATAATACTTTAGATGCATGCGAAAAAATTATTTATAGCGATCAATTGCCTTCACTTAGTCCCAATGAGCCTACCTCTCCTACTTTCACAATGACATCAATTTATGGAAATAGTAACTATGGAGCAAGTGATGACTATAGATTTTCATTCACGATGAGTAACAGCGCAGGAAACTCCACTTCTCTGGTCAAACTAATTTCGATTCAATTCCCAACATATTCTACTTATGATCTGGTTTTACAAGGAACTCAGTGCTATGAGTATTCTACCTCAGTGATTGAAGTTAGCAATTGTACGATTGATACAATCAATCGAGTAATTTGGATAGTTCCAGTAGCTAAAAGCACCTATAGCAATAATAATCTCCTGGTAATTGAATCAGCAGGGTTAGCCTTTCAAAATCCTATCTTAAATTCCAGTATTAACCTAAATCAATTTATAATCAGATACTATACTTGGCCCGTGGGGACTACCAATCCAGGAGTGACTGCTGGTAATGACAATTGGTGTTTCATGAGGCAAGATTCTACTCTATTGACTAGCAGCTCAATTAGTTTTTCATCGACTTATTACACGCCTCATACTTATGTGAATGTTCCTAATTAAGTTTATGTAAATGAATGGTAGCCATCAGATTTAAATGTTGGGGGCACTCTATCAAAATCGCCCCTGATGTTCAAGATTCTCGCTCCTGCGAGCTTCAATAGTTTAACTGGAAGTAACTATCACAGTATTGCTGTATATTTTGGATCTTATTACTCTACTCCTTCTCTCAATCAGAATAGCAATGATCTTTACTATTACGTTCCGACATGTCAACTAAACGGATTCTTAATTAACAGCTGCGTTATTTCCTCTGGCACTATAACTATGAAATTCCAGCAATCCATCAACAATGGGCAAATTTTTTCAGTGCGTTTCTCGATTGTGAATCCCACAAATGAAGCAGATGAAGGTTTTATCCTTCCAAACGCTAATAATCCAACAGTTACTTTACCCGTCTATCTGAATAATAACGGAGGGTCTAACTACTATTTAGAACCTGAACCTTTTCATACTTTCTACCGCACCATAGGTGGCTCAAGTTATCCTTCAATGGGTATATCGAACGTTGCAATAGCATGGGGAACTCAAGTGCAGGGTAAACTTAATTATCTCGAGTTCGTAATAACTCTTACCAGAAATGACATAAACGGTTTTGTATTATAGATTCCTGTGGTGAATGACGATGGCACCAAAATTTATAACAATCCGATGTTGATGGGTCTTCTATCAGGAAGTCAATATCCTTGCTCTGTGGGAATCTATCAATCAGTTTACTGCTACTACGAGCAGGGAACCTCCACCGGGTTTGGGACTCCAACAAGAATATATATTACTGATTTCGCAATTCCAGCCAATAAGTCTCTATCTTTCCGAATGTTGTTCACTAATCCTGATAATGTTGACGTGTTTCCTAGTTTTACTTTCAAAGCCTTTGGTGGTACTTTTGCTGCCCCCAGCTTAATGGGAAATGAGTTCAAGGGCATGTATAAGATAGTAGATCCGTACAAGATATATACTCCTGTTGGTTATTATGGTACTGGTACATGTTTCTGCTATCCTACAACACCTCTGTGGACACCTACTTCCCTTTATAACTGCTTTATTAATTCTAATAATCAACAAATTGGATCTTATGCCATATTGCAATGGCCACTAGTCGATGCAACTCACGGAATTATCGGAGATTATAATGATGTAGGCATGCATTACGATATCTTTTTTATGTCGACTGCACTTAACCAATACTATGTATATTTGGTTATTAAACTGTCGACAGCTTATGTTTCTTCCACAACTTCATACTTTCAATTTGGAGATATTCGCATGAAACACCATATTGTAAATAGCTACAACCTTTATCTTCTCGGACAACCATGGAGTCAACTCTGGACTGCCTCCGTTAACTCTACCTGGGTTTGGAATACTCGAACCTATAATTCCTACGGACAGTTTAGCATCGATGCTATTGATGTGCAGGATAGATATAGTGGCGATGCTTCATGGCACTATATCTCAATTAATACTGGAACAGCTTATAATTTTCCTTTGTAAACCACTGATGCCTCAACAATGGCTATTGAAATTATCTTTAATTCAGGTAATACTTACTCTTCTTTGGGATCATCAGGTCAATGCTCAATCTAATCAGGAGTAGTTGGCAATGATGTTCTGAATCCTGTTACTTGCTACCTTGACTCGGCTAACAATCGATTCTTAATCTATAATGTATACAGTTTCACAAATACACAGTTGAAGATTTACTATTGGGCAGCTATGGCTTCTTCTCAAGGTTCATTAAATGTATATGTGCGTGCCTTTGCCAATACTGAGGCTTTAAATGACTATAATTGGCCACTTTTTGCAAGTTTAACTAATTCAGCAGCAGCTACTCTAAGTTCTATTTTCTATTCTTCAAATACAGGCTATAATTCAATCACAAATACTGAACCAGCTGTCGGTCATGATGCTAGCTACACAAATGTTCTGTCAGGCTATCATAATACAAATGGAAACGACTACGCTCAAATAGTTAGTGTTACTTCTACTCAAATCGTGGTGAAAATTTATAAATCTTCTTATTTAGATTTGACTACAGTTTATCGAATTGGATTCCGATTTTACACCCAACGGTTGAATCCGAGCGGATGTAATAACGTATCTGTCTATACTGCGAGATATAGTTGGCCTTATGGAGCTAGCACAGGGTCATGGTCTGTCTCTTGTGGTGTAGGCGGTTATATGTTCTACGCCATTTTCTCAGGTTATTATCCAGCTTCACCACTAGATCAATGGCCAAGCTGGATTGGAGGAGATACTTATCAACTGACTTTTAATTTCAATAGCATCAGCGAAGATGCTACGAATAATGCCAATTTTCTATTTGTGACAGCCAGCATCGTCTATGAAAGCTCAGCTTATTATGCCGAGAGCGGATGCGGCTGCTGTTATGCCCCCTGTGTTAATTATTGCTGCAATAGTGACTATACTTGCTGCTGTAGTTATTGCGATTCCGCCACCTGCTGTTGTAGTGATGCTTGCTGTAATTATCCTTGCGCCACATATTGCAGCTGCCGCCATATACAAGGCTGGGATTATTTTATTGTGACTGGCACTCAAAATGCAGCATGGAATCAACCTAGCTCGGCAATTGCTTCAGCTGCCAATATATATTTGGTTAGTAACCAATATAGCGTATAAACTTAATTTTCTTTTTATTTGCAATATCTATACGGTAGTTTGACATCAACCATGACTTCAGGAACCGCTACAACTAATGCTCAGCTAGTCATTACCTTTACTGGCGAGAATAGCTTTCCTAGCAACAATCCTTTCAAGTATACAACAACAAGTGAAACAGCTGCAAGGATATAATGTCTTTGCGTTGTCAGCAACTTGGGAATATCTATTTCAGCTGGAACTTCATATACTGATGCAACCTGTACAAGATACATTGTCGGACTTCTACCCACAATTACTGTCAGGATTGCTGCAAACACTGGACAGTATTTGGCTTGCTATTTCCCAGGTTTTATTGTGCCTTCATATACTGGAGGAGGAGGAACTATGTATGCCAACTTTTACCGAGAACCGATGCATTTTTTTAAACCTAATAACGTACCAAGCATGTATTGGACTCCTTTACAGACAAGTGTAGGAATTGGATTAACCTTAGCAAGCACAGTGTCTGGATTTAACGATGTAAATTATTAAAATCAATTTTGGGTACTTAATGGTACTGTTAACAAAAATAAATACTATTAGCTTTACGTTCAATCTCCCTATAATAATTACTGCCCTATCATGTACATATCCAGCTATTCTCCTCAGTTCACTCAATCTATTTGTAACTTTGCACCATATGCTATCTGCAGGGCTTATAATGATTTCTACTCACGAAGATATTTTTTAGTCGTTCAGTACAATACATATGCACAATCCATGACATTAACAGCTAATCTCAATTTTCCGCAATCATACGACTCTTCCAGTTCTTAATATACAACTTACATTGGGTGGACTAACTCAGGATTTGGCTATTATTATCACATTTGGACTGGTACATTGGCCCAAGGCAACTTCGCCTCAGCGTCTCCTACAATTGGATATAGTCCTGCATTATATGGAAGCAATTTAAATGGATCTTAAACTTCAATGTCAGTGTCAATCGTCCTCAGCAGTTTCAACTTTTACAGTAATCAAAGGACATCAGGAAGTTTCATGGGGTCACTCATGAGATTGACTATGACTGGATTTACCTCTATCTATGGTTGTGGAGCATTTTTATGGGGCAATCCTGTCCCTACCTGGTTAAATAATGGCATTTACTGCACACTTCAAGGCAATAATCAGATTTATATCTATACAAATGCAGATTTGAGTATCACTGATACCTTATACATTACTTTCAATACGAATTCTTTACCCGCTTCCACTACTTACACCTTTGAGCTCTTCGATCGTTACATCAATTCTGGTAGTAGTTATGGCAGATCTATTTATACTCAGGGATCATTTGCAAGAAGCTGTGGTGTATATACATTGCTTCCACCAACCAACATAAAATGGCGCAGACAGGCTTACAAGCAATTAATGACGGGTTCGGGGCCCATCAGATTTACTTTAAATAACAATTTCCAATATGTTTCTACATATAACATGGCTGCCAACGCTGAGAGCAATTCTTCAGACTCTATTGTGATTTCAGTTCTAAATGGTATAAATTCCAGCGCTTACTATTGTCTTGCTCGTGAGTATCCTCAATCACAATTCTCACTCTATACAGAATACATAATTCCTTGCCAATATTATGCAGCAAACCAAGTAATGATAAAATCAATTCCTTCACATATCCTCAACCCCATCTACTTTTATGATTTCATTATCTACATGAATGTGGGAAGTTACGCCAATTTTATACCCACCTCATCAACTTATCCCTACATATTCAAAATCTCTACACTAAACGCATATTCCGGAGGTACTGTCCAGTACAATAACTACATCCCCGTTGACAAATATCAGACTGTTTATCCTATTACCCTGACCAACATCTACATTCTTACTCAAGAAGCTGCTGCTATCAATTCGCTATTTCTAAATTTGGTTGTGAATGTGGCCACAACTACTGTGTATTATATTGAATTTATCTTCAATAATCTTGATCTCAAATATTTCAGTATCAGCAATGGCAACCAAATACCATGCTATTTGTCATCTACCTATTTTACAACCTATGGGGCGTCCAAAACAAACGGGCCTCGATGCTTCGGCTACGCCAACGGAGTAAACAACACAAATCCTTTAATTATTCGAGTACTAAATTTCGGAGCATTTTCTGCTGGTGCTACACTTCAGCTTGCTTTTGATAATTTTAACAACCCTCCCCTTCAAACATTGTTCAATGTGCCGATAAATGTGCAAGTCAACTTTAAAGACAGAACAAATAATAAGGTATACACATCATATTTCCCACAAATATATGTTTCCCAAAGTGCCAACGTTAATATTCCTACCAATCTTGGAGGCACATTAGCTAGAACCAGCAGTTATCGAGGAGTAAGCAATACGCACTACTTGGCTATGTCTTGGCCATACAACTCGAATTCAGCAGATGTTTCACAAAAGGTTGTGATGAAAATTTTCGGTGGAATTACGGCTGTACAACCCTTTTCTTCTTTTGTTTTAGTAGACAGTCAATTATACTATACTTTGCTGTGGGCTAACGTGAACGCAAATACAAGTGTATATTCAACTCCTTCCAAATCATACACTACATCTACGAACCTACAAATTACAAATGTAATTAATCCCCAGGCAGTTCATGCTGCAACAAACGATCAACTGCTGTCGGTGACGTGGATATTCTATGTAACCTACCAAACAACATATTTGACAACGCTAAATCAATTTGCCTTCAGTTCTTACTATACCAACAGTGATTTTACAGTTGCAAGCAGTTCAACTCAGGTTGATACCACTGCAAACTTTAATTTCCATGTAGCTTATCCTATGACTTACGATTTTACTTGGTCTTTCAATGCCAACAGCTACCCCAATCGAAATATTAGCTACCTCGTTCTTTATTTCACAAGTGGAATTAGTAATATTGAGGCAGCATGGCTGAGATATGGTACCAGTCCTAGCTATTTTAATGCTTTAGGGTGTGCTAAAATCGGATATGACTCTGGCACTAATCAATATTATGTCAACATCACGGGCATATCCGACTCATCCTTCAGCGTCAGCTATTACTGGTACCTAAGGGTCAGACTTTATGTTTCTGGCAATAGCAATTATTTCTATTACACTTCGTATGTGTATAATTATAATGGTAAGCAGTAATTCTCTTCAACATCTGGAAGTATGTATGTATCTTCAGGAGGATTCAGTTCTTCTTCTAATTTAGGAAATCCAACCACTTTTGCATTAAGTTTGCAACGTTACACAAAAGGATATTATGAATTAAGCTCAAGTTACTTATATGCTAAGGCCGGCCAAACAACCAACAAACTCTTCTTCAAATTTGTAGCGCCTTACAATATCTCCCAAGTTTAATCATTCAACTTCATATCATCATCCACCTCTTATCCTACTCCAGCCAATGCTGCCGATGGCATATATTGTATCATTCAACCAACCGTCTTGACTTTTGTCACGTTTGGAGCAGGCCTATATGCCCCCTGTTCGTATGCTAGTGGAACCTATACGATTCAAGCGCCAGTTGGAGGATTAACAACAATTGAATATCTCCTAACGATAATTGATCGTAAGCAATTATCAACGTCCTTTAACATGCCGACCACCCCTCAACGCGTTGAAATTTCCTTGATATACAACAATCAGCTTAACTTGTAGTATGGAGATGTTTACACCTTAGATTATGCAGGCTTAATGACATCTTACTTAGTGGATCATGCCCACCTTATAAGTGGACAATATGATATGCTTGGCTTCCATTTTAATCCGTCTTTCACCCTACCAGCCTCTTCAACAACCTCCCCAGTTACGGAGTCTGTTCTTTCTTTTGAAGTTGAGTCAAATTATTATGATTCTTGCCTTGGTATTCAAAACGTATTTGCAAATGATGGTATGAGTTTCTACAGCGGAGTTTACTACAGCCACTATTCCACTCCTGCAGTTGGCAATGCCAATACAAGAATTCTATGTGGACAGAACTATCAGGGACAGAATTGGGCTCCAATTAAATTAACAGTAACTGACTATGGAGCAGTTAGTTCTGGTACTGGCTATTATTTCCGTTTTCCTCTTATATCTTTTCCATCAGGTACATCTGTTCCTCTAACATACAAAGTTAAGCTTCTTTCGTACCTCAACAATAATGCCTATCCTACGATAATAAACCAGTTCCGTTACGAAAACTATGCGACTGTATCTCCAGGAACAATTCAAAACCAGTGGGCAAGCATCTACTTAACGAATAATGCTGTTCAGCAATTATCAATGTCAATGAGTTTTTCATGGAGCTCCTACAGTATTCCAAATGGGGTTTAAAGTTTGGTGAAGTTTAAAAATAATAATATTGCAGCTTTGACTTCACTTACCAATCTTCCGAGTGTTACGAATGGAGATTACAATTATCAGTACTACCCCAACATTAATCTCTGTTCATTCATCAAAAATGATGCCAATACAAATTATGGATTTTCACTTGGAACCTTCCCAACCTCCGTAGATATCCAAAGCTTCACGCTTCAGTGGGTGTATGGAATTTGGTCTTCAAGTTTTATTTATACCGGCTTGTTTGGGGCAGGAACTAATATCCCTTCGTATACAATCAGTGCTGCCTCATCATGGACTACCTCTTCATTGGCAAAAGTATCCTGTCTACTATCCTCTTATTCTTGGTGTATATATAGTGTATCCTGGATGGCTAATTACCTCTCTTTCCCCGAAGGTAGCTATATGATTTTGACTTTCTCCTCTCAGTTTAGTTTGGTGGACTAATATTGTTTAAGTTACACGGGATTTATTCAAGGGATTAACACCAATAGTAATTTAGTGTGCAAACGTTACTCTTCAAACCAAATCCTTATAGCTGGATATTCAACTCTATCATCAAGTGCTTCATTGTCAATTTCTCTATATCTACAAGTTACAAATTTGAATACCAATGGTACTGTCAATTACTATCCCTATGTGGGTATTGTCGTCTACTCCAGTGCAGGCAACGTCATTATTAGCGCTAATACTAATACTTATACTCTTTTACTGACGTAAACTGGTAGTACAAATCTCGCATTATACGGAACAATGACTGTTCCATACACTAAAGGCAGTTCCTTCCCACTTTTTATCACCTTCCAACTCAATACTCATACTCTCACTAATGGTGATTATCTTGTGGTTGATTTTGGAAACTGGGTTCTTGATACTGCCACTTCTGGAGTACAAGTTTTTAAGTACCAACTTTCAGGAAACATCTACTGGGTACCATCAGCGGCAACTCTAGTTTCAGGGAACATTTATAATATGCCCGTGTATTCCAATTACTCGATGACAGCCGGAGTTCCTATAACGCTTAATGTTGATACTTTGGCACCAAGTAGCTACTATGGAGCAATGGATAACAGCATTCAGTGGAATAATTTTAAAATTTATGCTTATCATTCAAGCACTCTCGTCGAGCAATCAATTACTCGCATTTGGACATAACCATACAGTCACACATCTTTGACAGTTACTCCTTCACTTGCGTATGTGGGCGCTACAACTCTCTATGAATTTTCAGTAACTCCTAATGTGTCGGCGAGTGCGGGAGACAGTGTTTTGATTGAATTCACAACTTCTGATGATTATAAAACATCACTTTTCCCAACTAACCTAGGAGTAACCATACCAACTGGACTGGCTGCGAATATGGACTGTAATGAAATATATAATACTCACGTGATATCTTCATCTCGAATAAACTGCAGAGTGTATGCGGGAGTTAACTCTGGCTCTCCATCTACTCCAGTAACGATAGTAATACCGATTCTTCAAAATATTAATGCCAACACTGCTATTCAGTTCAACATCATAAATATACTAAATCCTCCAATTGCTAACTATCCAATCGGGATCGTACTCAAATTAGCAAATAGCTGTAATAGTCAAGACACTAACAACTTATGTTCCTACTACAAGTCATCCACCTACCTAACTTTTAATACAGCACCATCAGTGCCTAACCCCTACTTAGCTTCAAATCAATTGACCTTCAATCCTACCCGAGTATCAGCTACCAACACAGTGCATACTATTAGTTCACCGTATAGTTTAAGTGTTGGTGATTTTGTGACGCTTACATACTACTTGCAAGTGTCAATACCGACAGTTTGTACCATAACCTCTGGAAATGGCTATTGCTATTCTTATCCAACAACTAACACCATTATCATTAAGACAAACACGACTATTTCATCTCCATTCGTGTTTACTTTGTCTGGCATGACCAACCCCTATCAAAACTATTATGGTGATTATACTTTCACAATGTATATATGGCACGGTGGAGTTATATCAGCTTACTACTATAGCACTTATTCTGCAACAACGATAACAACGGACCCAGTTTTAAGTACAAGTTTAGGAATCACTTTTACCCCCACTCTTACACCAAACTATTAACTCAAATATGGGTTCTCTAACATTGCTTTGATTACTATTAACAACATGCTTCAAAATTCTAATATTAAACAAGTGTATATCACTGCACCCGGGTAAATTACCATCGACACAACTTATTGCAACGCCACAATGCAGACCTATAGTGGGTAAGCAGTGCCATACCCCTATCGATTTATATGCTCAGCAATGGGATCAACTTGGGTACGCCTCAACTTTCAAAGCGATTTTCCAGCATGGACAAGTAATTTTACTTCTCGCAATATTTATATTTACCTCAAATATCAAATTGCCAATTCTCAGACAGTACATTGCAATCCTTGGACAGCATATACCTATACTGATCCTACGAGCACTAGCTGGTATTATTTAGTGTCGCAAGCGACTGGACAATTCCCTATTGTCTAATATCAACTGCCATTCCTTTATGTCATCAACTTCCCCACACAGTCCTTTAGTGAGAGGACCTGCAATATTAATGAACAGTGCATGTTTTATGGATTTTTGTATCCCACCACTCCTCCTTCTTCAGGCATCACCATTAGTCATATGACATTCCTGTTACCAAAATAATTCGGCTATTCGAGTCTGCAAGTTTTTGATAGCTGCACTGTGCAGTCAAAGACTACATCTTTATATAATTTCACCTGCGGAATCGCCAGAAATAACTCTCAAATAACTATAGGATATACTCCAACTGCATATAATCAACTGTATAATTTAATCAACATTGACGACTCCAATGTAGCCCAACTGTTTACTGCTCCCAGCTACCCCGGAGATCTTTATCAAATGCAAGTCAATCTTTGGTCTACTACTAATGCTTTGATTGAAAGCCAATATATCAATATTACTACTGTTTACGGATACTATTTGTCCGTCCCCTCAATAGTATGCAGTATCCCCCTCGATGCTAGTACCTATGGGCTTATCGATCTCCAGTTTGTAGTTGGTACAGTAGACATTCTTCCTTCATATATCAACTCAGCAGATAACTCAATAACTTCGGCCATTTAAATCAGCTTTGCTAACACATTTGCTGCAGATTTGGGCACTGGGCTTGCTGCAGGGTCAAAAATTGCTTGTATCAACGTAACCGGATTGACTTTCAGTACAATGGGATCAATCACTTGTCAGATTTATCCTTCAGTCTCCACAGTCACGTACCCCACCATTATCGTCACTGGCTATGATAGTATTTCAGCTGGCACGACAGTCCGAATTCGCTTTGCTAATCTTAAATCTTTGCCCGTTGGAATCACTGATGACATCACACTTGGTGTCAGTCTTACTTACTTTTACTATGGAGGAGTTAAAGGCTATATCTATGAACCTGTAAGCTTTGTAGTCGGCCCGACAACAGCAGCCATAAATCCTATATCTATTAGCTACTCAGTCAGTGAAGTCAGCACAAACGTAGTCGGTGAACTTAGCAACTACACTCTTAGTGGTACAATTGGAAACAGCTTCCAAACAATCACAACTCATGACTTTTTCGTAGTCACATTTCCTCCATACGTTTTTGAGGGGCGTTTTAATCTTAACACACAAGCTCTCTGCTCACGTGCATCTGGTAATGTATGCAGTGTGTTTGGTCTTGCTAGTCAGATTTACATCCAGCCATCGAGTTCAGTGACAGCTGCAGCTTTCAGTTTTACGATAAATAAGCTTCTAAATGCAGCCTACAAGTTATAATATGTAAACTAAACAATTAAACTTTATACTTTGGTTAATAACAAAATTAATGCCTTGGGTATTGCATATCTGCAGAAGTTTACTCAATATTCACCCAATGCTAGTGCAATCATCACATCGGTTGACTCAATTTATGGTGGAGATTCAGGTATCAATTACTATTTCGAATTCCAATTGAATTCCTATCTACCTGAGGGAGGAAAAGTATCTATAACATTCCCATCCATTTACATATCACTGTTCACTGTTAACTCGAATTGCTATCTGCGTGCTGATTCCCAAGTCTTAGTTGGTGCACAAGCTTATTGCTCAATTATCAGTAGCAGTCAATTAGTAATAGTACCGAATGGAGTGCTGTTATCAACCTCACAAGCTTACTATTTCACAGTCACCAATATTACTAACCCTAATATGGACCTTTCATCCTACAAATTTACTATACAAACTTTCTATTTTACTGATGTTTATAGTCCAAGCGTAATTAGTAGCAGTACCTTCTCTAGTCCCATTCTCTCCATTATTACTGTCAAGCAGTGCCAACTACAGGTAAATTTATCCATTTACAACGCTGGTCTTCCCGCTCAATACCAAATAAATATAATTTGCCCTGCTTCTATTAAGCAAGCATCACAATTAAAGCTTTATTTGAACTGGAACCCTCAAACTACCAGCCAGGTTTGCAGTGGCGATTCCTCTATCCTTTACAGTACCCAATGCAACATTTTAAATGAATATAGTCAAACCACTAAAATGACTTATTTGAGTATCTACTTGCGAGCAATTTCAGCGCAGAAACTAGTCTCAATAACAGGATCAATTACCAATGGCAATCAAGGCACCTACCAGCTAAACGCTACTATTAACTATAACGGATTTGTATATCTTAATGCAACCAGCAATCAATTCTATATCAGTAGTTCTACTATTTCAGGCAACACAGGCTCTAATGGAGGCTCATCTTCAGGGCAAGCCATCACAGTTAAAAATGCTAACTATCCTCTAAACAGAAATTATCCCAGTATTTATACTTTTGGAATCACGAATCCTCAGGTAATTGTATCTACTCTGCAAATCTTAGTACCCTCTATTATCACTCAAAGCTAGAACGGAATCAATTGCGGATCACAGCAGTGGACCTCTACTGATACATACTTCAACCTTATGATCGAAGAAGGCACAAACTCGCTTTCTTGCTCCATGACAGGACAGACTATTACTATTACTGGTTTGGCTCCCATTTTGAGTAACCTTTCTAGTAGCGGTTTCCTTTATCTTACAGTTTATGGTTTAATAAATCCTGCTACCTCCGTAAGCCTGGTCAATTTTACTTTCACTCTGATTAATTCGAGCAGCACCATCACGCAAGCAGTGAATCAATTTACTTTTCCTCTTTCCTATTCAATTTCAAATGCACCTCTCGATGTGCAGATTGGAAATATTGCGCTTAGTAACAGCAGATATTTTGTAATGTCAAACTATACATTTACATTAAATACCTTGAGTTCAGCCAATGTTACTATTGTGAAAAGCTCTAATATAGGATTACTAATCAATTTCCCTCATGAATATAATTCAATTTGGCTGCAGATCCCCACTCCCAGTAGTATTAGCATAATCATAAACAATGTGACTTACACCACCAACAATATTACACTTACAACTGGATAACTATTTGCTGTCTTCAATGCGTCAACATTCACCTCTCAAGTCGTCTTTAATAATTTTACAATTTCATTCCTCTTTAGAAACCCCAATACTTCCATTGACTGCACTGTTAATCCAGTATTTCTCATTTCCCTCTTCGATTTCAAAGGAAATAGTGTATTCGTACAAAGCCTTTCCAACAATATAATTTGCCCCACTTTTACAACCAGATTGTATACGATCAATGTTACAGGCAACACAAAAATATCAGCAGGAAGCTCATCAACTTTTGTGGTCACTATCTAGCAACCAGCGCAATATTTGTTAATTACTCCAGCTTGCCCTAGCTCTGCAATCTCATTTAGTCCTACAACAGTACTATTTTCTAATTACACTTCAACAGCTCAAAATTTGACGATAAGCGCAGCAAGTGGATTGAATGGCTCTTACAACGTAACATTTACTAAAAATGAAGGCAACTACACTTTTTACAATGATATTCAGTTTACAACCCTCAACATCTATACTCCTACCAGTCTGTACACAATATCTATTGTTCCCTTCAGCGTTAAGAGTGTGGGTCTCCCCATTGTAGCAACTATCGCACTCCAAGTGGCAAACCCAGCCGATTTTGCATTATTATTTACCAATGACTGCACAAATGACTTTTCCTTTAGCCCAGCAAATCGTATTTCCATCCCTCAGAAAGCAAACTCGACAACTTTTGCAATCACCTATAAAGGCAGCACTATTCCACCAGCATGCCGACTTAATTTCACCATCTCCTCATTAACAACCAGCAACTTTGTATTATCCACTCCTACTATGTATCTAAGTGCTTCCTTGTCGATTGATAAAAGTTCAACAACACCACCAATGTTGTTGCAGATGACAACAACTCCTGCAAATTCTAGCAGTGTTGGACATACTATAGTGACCAGTACCGATAAATCTCAATCGAGCTATACTCCTTTCCTCTATTCATTGTTAACCTCTCAAGTTGCCTCTAATAGTGCTACTTTCATCGCCACCACCTCTGATCCAGGCACTATCTACTATGCAGTTGTTGCTAGTGGAACACCCCAAAGCACCATTACTCAATCCCTCATTTATGCAAAAAATGTAACCAACTCCGTGACATATGGCAGCTCTACTGCGACTCTTAACACAGTAGGAGTAAACACAGTCAGTAATTTTACAGTTACAGGCCTATCTGCCCAGATTACCTATCTGATTGCAGCTTATCTAAACTCAACTGTGGGCTTTTCCAGCATTATTTTCAGTAATTTCACTACAGCAAAGGCTTCAAATGGAGCTGTGATTAAATTAGCAATGAGTTCAATTGTCAACGACACTTCTTTCCTAACAGCCTTCTCGAATATATTGCGTATTGACAGCAAAAGAATCTTTATCTTAACAGTTACATCTGTTCTCAGCAATTTACAGCAAACATATCAGAGTACGGTTATGAATAATCGCTCATATATATATGAAGTTGTTGTAGCTCCTGATCTCAGCGATGACTCTATTCGCCCAATTGACTTGCTCAACAGCTTTGCATTATCCAGTACTGAACAAGCAATGCTATAATCATTTGTTCCCCAATACATTCTTTCCTTTGCCTCAACGACTCGAGAAATTGTAGCAACTAAACCAAAAGTTAGGTCAAACATCTCAATTTCGGAGTTATCTCATGATCACATAACTATTAGCGTAGGATTTTGGGATCAGCAGTATGTATATGGTATCATTGTAGCGAATCCAACTAACAATGCACTTTCAAGTCAGATAATAGCTGGACTTGATGCAAATAACAAAGCTGTCGTTTCGCAGAACTACATCGCCACTCAAACTGACTAAACTGGCAGCGCATCTATGACTTTTACTTTATTGAATGATAACACTTCTTACACCATTTTTGTAACTGCTGAATGTCTACTGCCATTCCAACCTAGGCTGAGCTTAGACAACAACCAAATATTATCACAGAAAGTAACAACGCAAGTAAACCTTAACTTGATGAAAAATCAAAATGAAGCTTTTAACGTCATAAATCAGATTGATCCAGCGTTAGCCCAAGTGGTGAAGGATCACATCACAAATACAAACTTGAAGAATGCCATCTTAGGCGTGGACAAAACCAAAAAGAATAGACGACATTCATGAATCAAATGATCATAAAATCTTTATCATTTTATTTCATTTATTAAGACAAAAATACTAATACTTAAGATATCAAATTATTAAGGTAAATGAACTTGCAATTCAACTACATTGTAAACCCCATATTTTTATTAATTGAAACGCCTTGATTTTAATTATTGAAGATGACCAGATCAAAGCCTCATTATTGCATTAATGCTGATCTATTCGTTAATAATTCCACTCATCAGCAAAATGATTGCTTTCGCCTGCTTCTTTTTGGGACTTGAATGCAAGTCTTAAAATTACAATATTTAATAGTTTGACTCCAATTGATCATATTCCATCAACATTAATATAAATGCTATAAATCAGTAGATAAATGAGAATTACTATTTTTAACATCATTCTTATAAATTCTTTTTTTCGAGAACCTGAGTGGTGTGCTTCATCAGCTCTCTCTCCGCTTTTTACATCTTTTGTGTTTGCTCCTGAGTCCTACCCATATTTTATCGGCGTGTTCCTCCTTGTAGTAAATTCTTAAAAAAATCAGCAACTTCCGCTTGCTTCTTCTATTGAGGCTTTTAAGATACTTCTTTTTCAGAGAATTGACTTGATCCATTACTTGTACTTGAGGTTACTTGAGTTTGACTTTGACTTTGGTTGATATATCTTTAGAAGAACTTTGAGTCTTCTTCCACAACTATTTATTCTTTGGACACTTTTTTGTGAGAGGGGATAACTATGATGTCGTTGAATGGTCTTGTTATATCGATTTTCACCACAGAATCGCTGAAATATTATAGGAATTACTTTATTAAAGAAGGTTTATCATACCCGAAAGGAATGAATATAGCTTCTTCGTTGATAACCTCCGCCTTGTATCGAAGTGGCATTTAGTATGACCGGTGCAGCACATATTCGTAAAGCAAATTGAGATTGCAGTTGTTTCGAATCGAAGTGTATATCAATGAAGATCCATCTGCATGACTGAGACAGTACATTTGACGCAAAGAGAGCGCAAGTGATACAAAATAACTAATATTTTGTTAACTGACTCGTCGCGGAGAACCTGTGATTGTAAATCACATTTGTTCACACAAATCACAAGAGGAATACGGATGTTATTCGCAAGTACTCCCTCTGGCAAGGGAATACTTAACTGCTCTTCCTATTGCTCTCGATCGAAGAGGTGATGAGTTCTAATTTACTGATATTATACTTTAACTTGCCGTTTTAATCGAACTCAGGCTATTTGTATTTTTTGTAGTAAATCTACTCTGTATATCCAAAAAAATGTACGTTTGGCTCCCATTTACTCTAAGTCTTTAATGGAGAGTTGCGCCATCTTCTGCAATTCGTAGATAAACTTGACCCACTTCTCAATTTCAACAACAAAGTTCCAAGGATTGGTGAAATCAAGCATAATGACAACGACACAATTTTGTAGGATGTCGGGTTTAGCCAGCTAGCTGTAGACGGAAGGGTGTTCTATCTCTTCAATCATGTAAATTTCGAGTTTAGAGTGGGTGCCTGAGTAGTACTGAGAGTACGATTATCAGGGTCATTGATGTCCATGACGTTGAGATAGGCGTAGTCAACAGCGGCAGTGAGTCCTTTCAGTCTCATCTTGTTGCTTTCAGTCGGAGTATTCAAACGTTTATTGTGCATGGTTGTCTTGGAAATGTCGAAAAGAGAGTCAATAAGTGAGCGCTTGCCTGAGTGTTTGTTTCCCAGTATAATTAGCGACTTATTTTCGAATTTCCGCTGCGAACGAGATTGACTGAGCAGTTATGACCACATCTTTTCGTCAATATATATTTTAAATAATCGGAAAACACTTAAACAAATTATGAAATAATAAATGCCAAAGATATTCTGTGTTGATTAAAATTCACAACAAAAATTAAAGACCAAAAATAATCCTTTCATGTTGATGGTGCGAATGTAGGACTATATTAATGAGGAAATATCCTAATAAATATTCATTAATCTAATCAATTATCCCCTATGCTTATTGAGTTAAGCTCGATTAATTTAATTCATTTTTAATATTATTAAATTATATATATTATTTCTATACCATAATGGGCAGAAGACCAGCTCGTTGCTACAGAGTCTGTAGAGGAAAACCATATCCTAAGTCCAGGTATAACAGAGGTGTCCCCGACCCCAAAATCAGAATCTATGATATCGGTAGAAAGAAAGCTACAGTTGAAGAGTTCCCCTTCAGTGTACATATTGTCTCTGATGAGGTGGAGCAAATTTCTTCCGAGGCTTTGGAAGCCTCTCGAATTGCTTGCAACAAGTATTTGACAAAGCATGTTGGAAAAGACAACTTCCATTTAAGATGCAGAATTCATCCCTGGCACGTGCTCAGAATCAATAAGATGTTATCATGCGCAGGAGCTGATAGACTACAAGCAGGTATGAGAGGAGCCTTCGGAAAATCATATGGTAAAGCTGCCAGAGTCAAAATCGGATCTATTCTTTATTCAGTGAGAATTAAAGAAGTTGACATTAAAAAAGCCCTAGAAGCCTTCAGACGTGCCAAAAACAAATTCCCCGGAAGTCAAAAACTCATGATTTCCAACAAGTGGGGATTCACCAAACTCACTAGATTGGAGTACCAAAAGAGAGCTGCTGAACATACAATTCTGAATGACGGTTCTGATGTGAAGATTGTGAGAACCAAGGGTCCCTTGGCCAACTCTCCCTTGTTCATTGACGCTAAAGTTGAGAAAGCAAAGAAATGATCCATCAAACCTATTTTAAATGAGATATTTTTATTATAAAAAAATAGATATTTATGCCTTCAAACTCATCATAAGCAATATAAATCAAAGCTGGCATGCATAGAGCTTAAAAAATGTTTCTAAAAAATAATCGTTATCTAAGAATTCGATGTGCCCTTTCCTGCCAGTTAGCTTGTCAAGGGTTCCTGAATGCTACACATTGAATAACACTTCGACTCTCTCTAATTTGTTAATATTTTTTTTCATGTTTTGGCAGAGAACTTTAATTTACTTATCGCACATGCTTTATTATAAGATGGTCGAGTACAGCGGTACAAATCCATCGTTTTTAGAACCAACAAGAATAACCTTTTTGAAATAAATTAAATTTTCACATTTCGATAATTTCATTAACAGCGATTCATGCATTTTGACAGATTGGAAATTCAGTTCTTTCAGGTTTATGACTTTGTCAACTTTTATTAAATACCATACTCCGATATTAACTAAGCTATTATCAGATTAAGAGATACCCAAATGAGGAGAAGAAAAAGTTATAAAGATTCCAAATAGATGTTTGTAGCGTTCTAGATGTTTGAAGGCAGAACGGGCAATGACTCCTCCCAATGAAAATCCAATAAAATTAATGGCTTAATATTTGACAACTGAATTCTAAAGAAATATCGCTATTTCTTCAGCAGCCGAAAATCCCAAATCTTCAATGGATGAGTTCATATCGTTAGAGATAGATTAAATAATCAGTATATGAGTGTACCTATTATTCCTTTTAAGATAATTACGTGCTTTCTGAAAATCAAAACTATTGCCCTGGTAGCCATGCACAAATATCGTTAGACTATAAGTTTTATAGCCATCTCTGATTTTGTTCTGATAATTTTCGATAAGGAGAATTGGCATCCTGATGATCTTGTCACTCAGGAGATCTACATTTTTGGTATAGTGGTAAACAGCCAAACTTCTCATTTCATTATCATCCTCTTGCTCTTTATTAAGCTCTTGCAGATATTTGACAAAATATTTTTAAATTAATGCTTATTTTTTAGCCGTATTCTTTTCCACAAAATCGTGAAATTGCTTCTGAGATTGAAGTATCAACAATTTACTGAAGATTACTCGTAAATTTCGAATATTTTTGCGTATCATATCTTTTTCCTGTTACTAAGAAAGATAATACTTCGAGGATACAGATAAGAGTGTCTTCAATACGAGTTGTCTGATAATGAACACTCAAATTGATCTATGTGGCAGGCTTTGTCATTTTAATATAATTCAGGTTATCTTGTTCCTAAATGATAATTCTTTTACTGCTTCGAATAGTGCCCATTTTTCTAAATTTTCGCTTTTAATCGAATTTTTTAAATAATGAATCTATTTCAGCCATTTGTCATACTATACGAGCATTTATAGTAACTAACGATAATTAATGGGCACTGTGATTTATAAATCCTTAAATTCGCTATTTTTAAACAATTATTTTTCGTTTCTTTTGCTCGCCCTGACATTATTAGACTGATAAATCTTGAGTATTTCAGCTGGTTTGTTCTTTGATAAATCAGCTCCTGATAAGTTATCAGATATTTGCGATTTGCTAATATAGTATTTATAACCATAATTGAAAGTAGTGATATATAAATCGATGGAACTGAAGAATTCAGAAGCTCTAAAGATTATTTTATCGTAAATGGTTATGATTCTGTTCTCGAATCTAAAAATTTGAGTATCAATAGTTTCATATTTAATGTCCATCTCTTTTTTTGCGCATAATTGGCCCGCTTCTTTAGAATTTATTTTTCTGAGCAGCTTACAGCTCATAAAAGTCTCATACTATTTTCCGATTTAGTATTACAATCTAAAAACGCAAAAAGAATTTAATATCTTTTTCTCTTACTAGTAGAGAGCATAGCGTCTGTATAGTCGATGCAGTACAATTCGGTTTCATAAGAAAAATTTCCATCAGCATGAACTGAAGGTAGCCCATATTATTCATATACTTCTTAATTGGGGATAATAGTGACGAATGGATAAGCATAGGTGATTGTTTTGTTTCTCGTGACGTGGTAGATTTTAAAGGAAACACAATAATTTCCTTTGTAAAGAATAGATATTGAGTTGAAGAACTTAGGATATATCAGATATTCGATAATCTCGCGATTTCTCATTAATTCGATGATAATTAATATTAACACAAATTATTAATATCTTGGCAGAATATGATTTATACTTTAATCTGATGAAATAGACTTTTATTCCAAATAGAGGAAAGACCAAAATTCATGCCATTATTAAAAAATACAAGAATTCGTCAAATAAAAATTATAAAAAAAGACCTGTTGGAATTGCAATCAAGGCATCTATTGACAATATTATCAATCTGCTATAAATAATCATGAATTTCAACCTTAAGAAAAGGACTTGGAAAATCTGATTGTGTGAAATGATGCTTTTGTATTATATTTTTTAATTGTTTGCTTCAATCGTCTTCGAGTATGAATGTTTTTTTTGTTTTTTATTGAATTGAAGGATATAATTCTATCTTTCATCTTGATTTGTGAACTAACTTTTAAAAATAGTAATAAAATGTCTTATTATTTCTTATAAGCAATTTTTCCCAAGCTATGTGCACAATATGAGCAAATTGATGTAAAATAAATTGAATTTTCATGTTAAGATGTCTATATCATTTTATGAATTTGTTTGTGGACTCTTCAAAGTATTTCCCTTCAGTAAATATCAATGAATATATCTGATTTTAAGTGTTTGTATTACAAAATTAACCAACAATTCATCCAGTTACCATTGAAAATAAGTGTTTTCCTCTTGCTTTACATTATTTTTTAATGCATATTTTTTAAAGAACTTAGAAAACCTTTTTTAAATGAAGGTATTTGAGATGATATAATAAATACATGAATGCATTAATCGATTTAATTAATTTAATGGTTTTTCTCTTTTTCAAAAAATCTAATATGATCGTAACGAATGACACTATTGAATAGAATATTATAAACACTCAAAAAGTTCATCGCTAAAATAGATTTTTTCTATGAAAGGCTTCGGTGTCCAGGTTCATTTCACCATCACGATCTGTGTTCTCCATCCTTAAAAACACTATCTGAAATCTAACGTTTATTGTGGTTCTGTCTGAATAATTTAATCAAAACATAAAATGGCGACCTCCAAAAAGCAGCATAGTCCAAGTACAAACCCCATAATTTAGAAAAGTTCACCAAGTAAACTTAAAAGATAGAAAGCAGCAGTGAAGAAGAATCAAAAGAAATGGACCTTGTTGAAGAAGTATGAACAAAAAATATTTTTAGACATTCAAAGATGAAACGCCAATAAGGCGATTTCTCAAAATTGATCCCAGGAAGATCTCCAATCTACCAGACTAAGAGAGAGAGAAAATCCAGCAGCAACATCCCTAAATGAATGAATATTTTTGTATGAGCTCCCGAGATAAAACGAAGTTTTTTCATCTCCTTAATCAAAAATTCAGGCAAGAAATCAAATTGGCTGAGCCTCCAGGATCGGCTCCAATGAAAAAAACTATTCAATTCAAAAAACGATTTGAAATCAAACCTTTTAGATATCACGAAAAAAGCGAAGAGATCATTACGCGAAAATCATTTATGGAATTGTATAAAGCAAAAGACTAAACTAAACATAAGCGCATTGGCAAGTTTAAGGCCTGAAATGATTGTTGATTACTTTGTTAAATTATGGTTGTCGTTAAATGGAGGGAAATTATTTTCACTCTTTTTTATCTCTATTAGTTTGGATTAATGTTTTGGATAAATATATACTTTCAACATTATCTTTTGAAAACGAATTAACCCGAAGCTATCTAATATTAGAGCACATGACAGTTATGACAATTTTGATATTTTTAATTAATTAAAATTATTATTACTCCTGATAAGTCGATAGAGTCAGTTCTATATAATAAATAAGAGTCCAGTCAAACTTATCTAATTAAATTGGTAATTTTTGAAACTAAAAGCAAAATAATGAAGGAAGAAAACTCTTCAAAATAATCGTCTTTTACTTTTCAAAAGTCATGCCCGACTATTTGATTTGCATATGAATATATGGATATTACAATGAATGAAACTTAAAGTAAAACTATGCAGCAAAAGACTTTCTCTCTTCCACGTCTGAGATAAGGATCCAAGCCTTCCTCTCCATAACCTAAGAAAAAAAATAAAGATATTCATAAAGTGCGATGGTCTATGGCTCCAAAATGTCTCATGGAGGGACATGAAGGTCGAGATATCCTTTATGTTTGCATTGATCCGCAATGCGACCAATTGACCCGTTTAGTTTGCGAGACATGCTTCTTCAAAGGGCACCAAAAACACAGTGAACAGTTTTTGGCAATTGATGAAATTAAATCTGGGTCTATTTAACGTCTTAGGTTTTGGCCATTCGAGCAAAGATATCGAAAAATTTTCGAGTTTGTAACAACCCACTAATCACACGTAAGCAACCTGATCCAGGATGTAAACGCTACTTTTCACGTACAAAAATGATTAGACAGGGCATGGCTGCCAGAATAATGAGTAGTATCGATAAAATTCGTCTAGATCTGCTTAAAAAGATTGACAATTTTTATCTTAAATAGACCCAAAAGAAGCACTTCTGCACAAAAATTAAAGACGAATTATAGCGTTGCTTTGAACTTAAACAAATAAGAGAAATAGTCAGGGAGCTTTTCAGCAAGGAGATCAAACATGATGTGTTTTTAGCAGAAATGAATGAATTGCTTAACCACCAGGAAACATTCAGAAATAGAGAGTTGCTGTAGGAGTATTTCTCTAAGGCATAGAAAGGAACTGACATGATATTCGATCAAATGCACTTTCTCAAAAAGGAAAGTTGGATAATTCAACAGATTTAATAGCAAAAAACTACTCTCAGAGAAGCAGCTGTAGCAATAGAAGAAACAGATGTAGGAATAGAGCGCATACTACCTCAAACTTTAGCATACATGGATCGTTAAGCTGAAGGTCACTACCCCCTCACTTTCGAAAAGAAAATATTGGAAGATGAATCCTAGTATACCGGCTTTTTTGAAAAAGGAGCAAGAGCCATGTTTGGAAGACGTAAATACAAAAATGGTTTCATCTATTATGGGGAATGGAAGCTTAATTCTAAAAATGGATGGGGTATTTTAGAAAACAAATCTACAGGATACCGCTATGCTGGCTCATGGAGAGAAGATAAAAAAAATGGATATGGACGGGAACAGACTCTAACTACTATATACGAAGGCAATTTCTCAGGGGACAAGAAAGAGGGCTTTGGAATTTTTACTGAAGATGGGGTTAGATTCGAAATTACTTGGAAGGCAGACAAAAAGCATGGAGCTGGGAAAAAGATATAAAAAAATGGAATGGAGATGGAGATTTACTATCTGAATGGAGTTGAGGCGACAGGATCTGGCAAGTCCACTAAACTCACTCAGTCATTCAATTTGAAAGAACTAACAAAGCGATTTGGCACTAAATCTTTGGCCTAAAAGACTCGGTCTAATTGATGGCACTATTTTTTAATTACATATTTTAATCTATTATCTATTATCGATTTTCATTGAAACCAAGTTTACTATTTTATTATTTTGTTGTAGGCATAGACTCAAGATCCAATTGATATTTTTACTTTCTCATTTTTTCTAAAATATAGCCAATATCTAAATACTATGCTTATAATTAATTTTAATAAGATATTGTAAATGGAATTGAATTTATAATTGTATTGATTTAGTTATAGATTCATTGATATTGGATAATCAAACTTGAAATGCAGGTTTGTCATTAACTAAATTATGTAATCTAAGTAATCCCTCCCGAATTATTTATTCTTACAAAATGTGACACATACGAAAGTATCCAGATTTCTTGATTTTGTAAAGATTTCCAGGTACTAAATTCACTCGATAGTCGTAAAATATTTTAAGCCACAAATCCATCTAATTGAGCTCAGGATGCTTTTGCAAGTATTTACTTAAATTGAGCATTATAAAGCAGCCGCCCTGAGGCTTTATGAAATCAATATTATACTTAGTCAGTAACTCTATTGTCAAATCCGATGCTTTTTGAATACTCTCTTGACAATGCTTATAAATATTCTGACCGTAGTCACTGATATCCAAGAGATAGGAAATTGCTTTGATGAGAAACTATTGAGGTTGAATCAATTTTTTCCATTTTCTAAAGTTTATCTTAACTTTCTAATTGCAGGAAACAAGTAGACCAAGTTTTAAGCCTCCTAATCCAAAATCTTTAGCAAATCCTCGAATAACATGAATGTTTGGAAACATATTTGCATAGGAGATTGCTGATTGTACAGTAGTTTTGCTGTCATAGACTGAATTTACATAAACTTCATCAAAAATTAGATGGAAATGTGGTTCATTTTTTGCCCACTCGCAAATTGTAAGAATTTATTAACGATCAGCAATGAGCCCTGTAGGATTATGAGGATTAACAATAAAGTAACCTTTGCTTCCTCTTTAGAAAGACTCCTTAATTCTCTGATGAAGGGTTCCTTCGAAGATACTATTCAAATCAAAAACTACTCCTGTCCTGTGTAATTATAGTTAAAAGTTATTATAAAATGGGGAGTCTGAGGAAACAACATCTCCCTTGCTAAAAATTGTCATCATGCAATCAGCGATGCAAGCAATGACTCCCATCCCAAAGAAAATGTTATCTTCTGATATTTTGGCTCCTTCACTGTCCTTTTAGATCATTTGTAAGTAGCTTTTTAAATAATTTTTATTTCCATTTATCTTGGAAATGTATGCTTCATCATCAGAGCTTAGACCTTAAAGATAATTATGCTCGATAATAGTCGATATTAGTGTCGAAACGTGACACAACATATACTCTTTCTCTAGTTCTTTCAGCATCACTAAATTTTTACTATGGCAGACCGCAATGACGAATCCTTGCGGATAGGAGTTTTCATAAGCATAAAAAATATTGGGGTTTATAGTAGAGACAATTTACTTGCTGCTTTTCACAACAATCAAAATTGGTTTATTTTTGCTTTGTTAGCCTTTTAAATATTTCTTTGGAGAGATAGCCTAGCTGGCAAAAATTATATGACATTGAGATTATTAATAAGAAACTAATTTGGCTTTGGCATGGCTCAAGACAATGTCCAATTCAGAAAATACTCCTTAGATTGAGATGTTTTTTTAGGCTGAAAAGACATCCAATAATGCTAGCAAATTGTTGACAGCGAATGTCTCCTACACTGAGTAAGGGCTATTCTCAGTGAGTATTTAATTCAGTTTTAGAGAACTCTTAAAGCGTGGGTAATAAAGATTCTATTCTGCCATAAAAGGTGGTAAATATTCAAGTACTTTTTTGGAGACTCCAACATTTACAGAAACTGCCGAGCTAATATACCCCTTTTTGTTGTTTTAGGGATGATATAGATCAGCCTGGCTATAGAAATGACTTTAAAAGGTGCTTAATATTTTTCTATGACTATTTTTAATTTAATTCTAAATGAATTGTGTGGTGTCTGTGAAATCTGTCATATCAATCTAATTGTGAATAAATTATTGAAATATATAGAAAATCGGAGCTTTAAAATGACTTAAACTAAACTTTGATGAATAAATTTCGGTATTTGCTGAAGATTTATCATGTTAACTCTCATTTCATCTAATATGGAATTTTGAGTTATATGAGTCAATTCAAGAAATTTATTTATCGATTATGTAGACTTTTGAATTGAAAGCATAGCTATAGTTATTAAACTACAAGAGCAAATCTTAAAATTAAATATCAATTTAAATTCTAATAAAACGAATCAACATCACAACAATAAACAACTGAGCTAAAAAATGACTTTTAATATCTGTTTAATAAATCCGCAATTGTTAACTTCTTAGTACTATAAAGAATGGGTAATAAAATTTAATATCAATACTAATCTTTAAATCGTCTTTGACTAATCTTGAAAGTACAAATATAATTGTTTTAATGAAATACATATCATCTTCAGAAGTTAACATTTTGAGCAACCACTGCGAATATTGCAAAAGGAATCATGATAATAAACATGCCAATTGCAAGATAAAAAATAATGTTCTTTGGTTTTTTCTTTTTTATCACGAGGATGAAATAAAAGAAGGCAGGCAGCAGCATCCCGATCGATGATGAGCAAACTGCTCCAATAATATTAAAAACTGATTCTACGTCTTAAACCGAAATGCCCACTCCTATAATTACCAGATAAATGATAAAAGTATACAATATAAACAGTAATCTTTCTTTCTTTCTTTTTTAATATTTATCTTCATGTTCAATATATAATTGACTTTCTGAATTATCATCTATAGCTACAGTCTTTTTCATTATTAGTTTTATGAGAGCGATAAAATTGTTTCGACATCCAAAAAATATAATTGGAAAAGCAAAAAAGATAGACAGTAAAAAACCACAGTTTATAATGTAGTAAATAACTTTATTTGATGAATTGTAGTCAATTGAAAGGAGAAAGTTGCCTTAAATTTATGAGCCCACCAATGAATATCCTAAAATACCAACGATCAGATACCCAGCCATACAAATACTAAGTCCAGCTAAAGAAGCCATTTTCATTTTATGATCATTGGAATTTTTCATTCCCTTGTAGATAGGAAAAAAATTGTTCTGAAAAGCAAGAGCCATTAAGAAATTAGGGATAGCTGCAGCGGCTGAAAACCAATCGTCTGGAAACATGTTCATTTGATAAATTGGTGCTTCATCATAAGCAACTGTGATGATATAGTAGATCGTAAATGTGATTATGAATGCAATTATACCTATGACTCCTAATAAAGCCATAAGTTTTAACCGTTCAATTTTTTTAACCATAGTAAAGGGAATTTCTAGAAGTGCCACAACTATAACTATCATATACTCGCTAAAATAAAACTTATCAAGTATTGGATTTCCTTTTAATAAAGATTCAAATATATTTTGACGAATGGTCCTTTTGAAAATAATAATTTCAGCAATACCTATATAGATATTATTTGTTACAAGTACCGATAGTACTGAGAAATATTAAAAGAGATCCAAAAGCTTTGGAAAATTTATGATTAAAGATATGGTATAAAATTGTTGAATAATTACTGTGCCCTGATAAATTTTTTGCTTTCAGAAGAAGGCTAGAGCTAAATTGAATAGAAGTAATCGCGAATATAGATACCATGATAGCGAATAGCAAGCCACATTGCCTTACTGCATAGGGGAGTCCTAATATTCCTGCTCCTATAATTGTTTTTATGATTAGAGTTACAGCGAGGATAAAATCTAGTTTAATGGATGATATTACTGGATTTTTTGGGTTAGATTGAGCTGGCAAAAATACTTTACTCACCCTGCTATTCTCCGCTGAGTAGATGCGGCAATGTATCTGCATTTTAATCTCTCTACAAGAAGAATGATTATTGATAGGTATCAGTTTGATCGATAAGTTTGATCTTATCCTCAGTTATTGACATTCCTTATAATATTAAGATGTTTATATTAATAGAAATTATATTCAATATAGCAGAGAAATTTAAGAATATATAATGAAATTCAGTATATTGATTTTAATTGAATCTAAATGCAAATCAATCAGCTTTCGGAACCTTGAACCTAAATGTATTGGACTCAATTGAAAATAACAATTATTATGAATTTAATTTCTTAACTTCCTTCCACCTGATTAATGCAGTATTCATAATTTAATTTGAAATATTCTTTAGATAAGCACAATTTAAAGATGAGACACAAATAAACATATACAGCAGACTATTTACTAAGCTATCAAATTAAATATTATGTTTTGAAAAGTGAATACTTATAACTAATGACAATAATTTAGATATCATTATATTCTCATTTGTTTTCATTCATTTTTAAGACTATCTTGAACTTTTTTTATCTTACCATGGTCTATAATCTAGCTACAGACCGCAACTTGCTGAAATTTTTGTCAAATTTAGATATGGGCTGATAATTTAGTTTTGACTCATCGCAATTAACTCGCCAATCATCTCTGGTCCGATCAGCATCTGCTTTGGCAATTTTGCAATAAATTTTTCAAACTATATTTTGGTCAACTTATCAAGAGTACTTGAGCGAAACATATCAGTATCAGTACATCCAGGATAAATAATTGACAAGGAATATTTTTTAGAAAGATAAGCAGCCCATGCATCGAGAATGCATTTTGAATTGTTATCAATTGTGTTCATCTCCTTGAAGGGTCGAGTTCCTCCGACTGAGGAAACGATTGTTAAGCAGCATTTTTAATTTATTACATCAGCTTTTTCGAGCTATTATTGCAGTCGAACAGGACCAATAGAATTAACTTTAATTAAAGTTTCCTAAAAAGTCTAATTTTAGTTTACTTGCTCGAGACACGAAGCCGTTCCAACAGCAGCATTATGCACTATGCCTGAAAGCTTTAGTTTATGTTGTTTAATATTTGCAGCTAATTTTTCACAACTCTATTGATCTCTTAGGCTCAACTCCATCACTCTTACTTATATTTTATAAGTATTTTTTAGATTTTATGCCCAAGACAATATATTTGGAGTAATTTTTCTCGATGTTACGATCAGATTTTTTTTTGACTGCGCTAGTATCTCTGCTGTGGCTTTACCAATGCCTCTAGATCCACCTGTGATTAAAATATATTTTTAGGGTATTTCCGAGATTTATACGATCATCTAAACTGAATTTTTAAGTCGTATCAATGCTCCATGTAGCACAGCGGCTATTTTATTTTTAAAAATATAACCAACTATTTAATCAATAGCAGTTCTTGGTACTTTATCTTGGTAAGATATGGCCACAATATCTGTATCATTAAAAATGGTTTTGCTGGCAGATGATTTCAGAATATATTCTATCCCTTGATTAAACATTAGTTATTGAAAGTTTTAGTTGGATTCGGGAAATATTAAGCAAACTATCACTCTGAGGTCCTTAGACTATTAAAATTGATCTCTAATTTGTTTGCTTATTGCCTATAGGTTTACCTTACAGAGGAATATCAAAGATGAAACATTGGTAATGGCAAAACTAAGCTAAACTCGAGCAAAGATGGCATCTGTTAAATGTTTACAGTCTATTTTGAGTGAGAAAAAATCACTTTTATTAGAAGACATAATGCAAAAGATTTGATTATATAAACTACTAGGCTATTTCCTATTAAAATTACAAAGTAAATTTAAAGTATACCATATTTATCGAGTCGCCAAGATAAAAAAAATCATCAAGGAAGTGATAAAATTGCAAAAATTCACCAATTATATGCAAATAATAAGAATATCAATTATCATTTTGATAAAACTAAAATAAATCATTTTCTTAAATCATTAAGCAACGCCAATTTCTTTTTCACAGTCATAGACTTCAATAAGTTCATCATCGATTTCCTCTCTGCAAAGTGGGCATTTATCAATATTATTCACTTATTTGTTATTCATACATGGGAAACATACAACAAAATGTTTGCATTTTTTGAATACGATGTTTCGGCAGTTGTTGTAGCATATTATACAACTCAAGTTTTATTCCACTTCAACTTACAGCAATTTTAAAGGATTTTAAACTTATATTTTTTTAGAATTGCACCAATTAACCAATCTCTTAATTTCTGATTTTAAAGGTTTGTATAAGAAAATAAAAAGTGAACTCATAAGAAGGATTTTAACACAACATGACCACTAACTGTTTTTATAATAATGTAATATGTCCTCCTTCGATAAGCCCAATAGTAAGATTGTCTTTTTACCTTCACTGATTTGACACTAGGCGACCATCCAAGTGCTGCTTAGTAATTTCATACTACATTTTAAAAATCCATATGTAGGCCCAGAGATGAAATTCTTTTCTTGTTCCTTTGGTTAGAACAATACGCAAAAAAATTTGGCTACAAATGCTAAAGTTCCCCCTATTCCTATCATCAAACTATGAAGTATTCCAGGACAATCATGAGGTCGATCATAAATGGATTCGTATTCGTAGGAAGCTTCGAAAATATTTGGATTAGTAACTTTAATATTTTTTGAAGTGAATTAGGCAAAAATGTGTGGAATAGGGTAAACATCGAAAATGCAATCGTTTGTACCGATGGGCCATTCAATACTACCACTATATAAATACTATTTGGGCAATATTTTTACCAAATATTTTCCATTTTTTTGTTAAAGAGATTACAATTCAGCATACACTTTCTCTTTTTCGTATTTTATTCTGGTGCCTTTCAGTTCAAAGAATTCAGCAATGAGACTATAGAGAGCAAATGATACACCACCAAAGGCACCCCATACTATAGCTTTATTCCAGTCAAACATCTACTTTTTACCGAAAGAAAATTACTTTTTGAGATTGAATTATAAAATTTTTAGGTGAAATAAATTTATATATAACCACAACTATCTTTGATAATTGAAGATAAAAGTAAACTATGAGATGAAAAAATATATATTTTAAAAATCAGCCCAGTATTTATTTAAAATACCTCTATTAATAATCATAGGCGTCTAAATAAAGTTCAGTTTCTTTTCAATTACCAATCAAATCATAAGAATAAGAGTCAGTTTTAAAGAGATCAGTCAGGAAAAACCAAACTAGCAGTGATAGTTTATACACTGCTCAGCAAAATGATTACTAGTATCTGACTAATGAAATTCGAATGCAAATAGCAAAATGATGAATTTCAATGAAGATCATTTGATCAGAAATTGTAGTATTTTTTGAGTATATATCTTGCATTCTCAATAAGGGCTTCCTTAGGTGCTTTTTCAATGTAATTTTTAAACTATAGAAGGGGAACATAATTGGTAGATTCTTTCCTCAGCCACTTAAAGTAGAACTTAAAATTATCTGAAATATCTTCCTTTATATACAATTTGTCAATCGTTAGGCAGTAAGTCACATACATTGCAATTCGGGAGAGGAAGTCACCTCCATCCGTTTTCTTTTGCTCATTATATTGCACAGAAATCGAATCATAGGCGTGCTTCACGATCTACATAAAGAAAATGTTACGAATCTATAGACAGATTTTATGCTTGAAAATGGTGTGGTTTTATAGTTGGATGTGAGGAAATCACTGATGGCAGGGTTTTACTTGCAAAAGAATTTATTTTTAATCTGAGAAATTTACATTCGAATTCCATCAAGTAATTTTGCACGTTGTGTGCGTCTAAAATTGACAAAATCCTTAAAAGCTTTGTACTATCTCGATTCTTGAAACTCAGTGAACAGATCTGCCTCTAAATTGAAAATGTTTTTATTCTGATTGAACCCCTCAGCCAGGAAATAAAGGTTAATAAGAGATACAAAAGTAACAGAATATTTGATGAGCAGTTTAATTTCTTTCACATCTTTAACTACTTTAATATTAATAAAGTCCAGTTTATCGATGACGTTCGATGCGATAACCAATAACTCTGTCTGATCAAAATAGCTTTTATAAAGTTATAAAGCTTAGCGCGTCGGGTTGTACTTATTTTCCATTAGTTTGTCCATTTTTTATGTATCTTCCTTATTAGAACTTTCCACAGTATCAATGGCCGATATCTTCACAAGGTCGCCATAAAAATCATCCTCATCCTGGATTTGATTTATTTTGGATAAAAACATGTCATCTTTATTCTTTTTACGTTGTGCGAAAGTTTCTGCAATTTATTTCATTGCTATTGTTGATTTTTGATTAGTGGAGGCAAAATGAGAGCCTTGGGGAACTGGTATTCTATTTGATGGTATATCCATTTTTTGACTTCTGTAGTGATCTCCAATCTCAGGACATACCTATTCAAACATCTCCTTCAGTTTCATTCTTTTATTGGGGTTGTGGTGTAGTAATCGCTTCAATAAATTCTTGGTGCTTTCTGCAAACTTTCCAGATATACTTTTAGAAAGGCCAATCGCTTCGAAAGTAAATGCTTGGTCTCTGAATTTATTCATTACTTCTTTAGTGCACAGCTTATGACCTCCAACCAACAAATCCAAGAGCAAAGACCCCATATTCCACACAATCATCTGTTTAAAATCTTCGTCAGTAAATTTACATGTCAGTGCTTATGGAGCCTGGTATTTGGGATCCCAAATATAAACAGAACTACATCCATTGGCTTGATGATAATCCTCTGATTATACCAAACTTTACAATTTCCAATACTTACCACATTTAACAAAGTGAGCTGGTCTGATATTTTTATGAAGGTAGCCCATCATTGTTAGGGAATATACAGCCTTAAGCGTTTGATTGAAGATTTCAAGAGCCTCCTTTTCTGAAATGTTGGTTGCAAACATATATTTTTGGAGAGTTGTTTCATAGTGCTATGAGACAAGTCCCATTACTTCATTGTTTTGAAGCTAGTCCCTAATTTGCAGAATGTGTTCGGGAAAGGCTGGGGTATCGATATTATTGAGTAACACCTATTTGTTGTAATCAATGCAAGACATTATTCCCAGATCAAAAGCCTTGGATATGTTGACGAATTTCACTAAAAACCTTTCCCCTTTGGAACTCGTGGCTCCGTAGACTATTTCCACATCATTGCTGAACTCTTTTATAGGTTTACTGGAAATGTTCAAATCTAATTCAGGCATTGTGTTGATTTTCTATTATAGTAGAGCATAGACATCCAGTATGGTATATATATTATCTATTAGATATTGGATCGAACATGCGTTATCATCGATTTCTCAGTGGGATCTCTTCTCGAGGTTGATAAGCCCTGCGATAGACTATACCTTCATTAGATGTCTCAAGAGTTTTATTATATAGGACTAACAAAAAATATGGCATATTTTGTTGAACTTTTCAATTTAAGATCATCATGGCAGATTCGGCAAAGCTTTTTCTCTTCCGAAGTAATTATTATTCGTCTTTGTATTTTATTTGAGTAGGGCTCTTGCAGCAGACTTACTTTTACCGTCTTTTAAAAGGCATAAATATCTTTGATTATTTTGACGAGGTAGCAAGCAAAAGATAACCTTCGATAGCTGGCCGACGTCTTTGATCTAATCATTTTATCGGCATAAGCCTATCTGATCCCCAAAATTGTCTCGGATTACAGAGAGAAGTACTTTTAACAGCTTGTTGCTAGTTGTCCTGTTGAAAAAAGGTATAAAATTTCAGTAAGGGCAAATTGATAGTTTGTTACACATTTATTCCTCTTTGTATTGCAAAGAGTATACAATCTTATAATTTATGGTTTGTGCCTATAAAGAAGCATTGTGATTAATGGACATGAGGGCTAATTTTGTAATTCAAATGATTATATGAGTGAATTATAAGAATAGATATAAATATATTTTAATTTATTAAATTAGAATAGAATAGAAACAAAAAGAGATAAAAGAAGAAAATTGAATTGTGAAAAATCAATATTTGTATATTTGTAGATAAAGCAAAATACAAAAAGAAATAATTCTACTATGAGTAAAATGTATCAACTTTTCTACTATTTATTTAATCATACGATTGAATATGATTGAAGAGATCTTAGATCATCAAATTATTTATAATAAAACTTATTTGATAAATTGATGTAGCTTTAATAGAATATTTCTTCATTTAATATTCTGAAATCTATAATTGCAAATAATAATAATGATAACAAACTAATCGTATTTCCCAACTCGCACCAATACTCCCTCCAGAGTTTCAAAACGGGAACATTCCTATAATCTCGTCAAATAGCATGAGACTTGCCAACAGTTTGGAATTATGCATATGTCCAAGCCAAACAGTAACATTTTCAGAGATATCAATGCTTTAAAAAGCCGAAATTATATTTAAAAAACAACGATGAGACCTGTGGGAGGAATGGAACTTTTCAAAAAAATGGAACAAGGAACAAGAGATAGGGCCAACGATCACAGAAAACTTTCAAAACGAAGTAATAATTGTACGCAACGTAATATCAACCCCTTAGGTTCTTCCCAAGGCCTTAATCGATTTAAAAAAGAAAAAGGTGAATTGGAGGAAAAAAATACTGTATAAAACTCCCCCATGAAGGCTATCGACTAAAACGTGGTAGAAGAAAAGCATGATGCTACTTTCAAAGAAGAAACCTATAAAAGACAAATAAACTATACTCCATCTGAGACCAACCTAAAATCTTGGAATAGAAAATCAGTTATGTAATTTAATAGTGGCAAAAGTGAAGAGATACGTCCTTCTTCTTGCATGCAGCCTCGTTCACGAAAATAGAATTTAACTTCTCCCATTGATAAATGGGCTGCAGATCAGCGTAAAAGCTATCAGGATAAAATGGCCTTGATAAATTAAATTAACTTTAACAAGCCACTTGTAGAAAGATATGGCGATAGATATTTCTAATATTTATTGAGGAATAGGTTCGAAGAGGATCTAGGACCTTCTCCATTCGTATATCAAGTGAATGGATAGTTTAGCAGAACGAAAACAATCGATAACATCAAAAGTAAGTGTTGGGTAATTTAGAATACGGACCACCATTGAAAGACAAAGAGCCATTAATAGTTAAGGGCCGAAAACTGAAAAATATATAGAATTGATAAATTTTATTTTTTATATTCAAGTTTGTATAATCAAATAATGATAATCTAAAGGATAGAATATTCTTGCTTCTTATGTATCAATATTTATAAGAGAACTATTCATCAGTCTAATATTTTTTTATTAAAGATTTTTCTAATTTATGATCATTTAATCCAAACTGAAAAATCATCTGGCCTCGCTGATATTATAAGAATCATATAAATACAAAGATTTATTTTGATACAATGAGCAACTTTTTCGTTTATAAGGAATTTGCGAGTATATAGATAATCATGAGATTAGCATTAAAAATTGATTTAAATCTTGTTATTGAGTTTCTTTGAAATGAATTAGCCTTATTCTCTATTGTTGTCATTAAATCATAAAAAATGGTTAATTTCAATGGCAAAAGGTTTTCCATTTAAAAATAGCAAAATTATAATTGATTTTTCAATACAACCTTATAAAAGACTGATGCAACACATATTGATGGCAGGAGGCTATCTATATTTACTAAATAAGATATGAAATTTATAAACTGAAGATCAAGATAAGAATAAGGATAATAGTATAAATCATTAATAAAACTCTAAATTTATATAATAATTACTAAAAGATAATTCATGACTGAAAATCATCAGGAAAAGATTACCATGACTCCCTTTCGATTATTTGACAGCAAGGCCAAGAACGATTATAAGAGGAAGATGGTAAATAAGATCATATGCTCGCTTTCTGAACTTGATACCCAAGAAGCTTTTACTCCTGTTTCTGAGATAAACACAGACACTATCTCAGCTCATTTACACTTTAATGATAGCCATTGGCCTTTTCATTGATGTTCATATAATTTTACTTTTCCTTTTTCCTCTTTTTCCTTGATCTTCTAAAATTTAACATCCGTTCACTGGCAATAGAATTTGGATTTAAATTTCATGATTTAAATAAACAGTATGAGTTTTGGCGGATTTTGTTAAAAAATTTATCTTGTCAACATGTGTTCTATCATAAAATTGTGGTAATCTTCAATTCATCCGATATCGGGATGATATTAAAAAAATCGTCGCCCACCTTTGATGAACAAAGACTAATAGATATAGTGATTTTGCTTAATAATTAACTTATCTTTTGATTTATTTCCCTTCCAAACCGTAGATGGAAAAAAGGAAAGGTCTTTCCAAAGTATATTCATCAATATTCCAAAATTCTTTCTTCGAATATATTCTGTAAATCTAATTTAAATTGTAGAGTATTAGTAGACAATGCTGATATCAATTGACTTTGCTCTCAAATAATCATTAGCCTTTATTTTCAAGATCAGGATGATATGGCGGCATTGTATTTCGAGAGATTCTTTCTCGTTAGCAAACAAAATATAAAGAGGCACGTACTCATCTTTGATGCTGAAGAGGAAAACCTGTTCATTTAAACGATAAAAGTATTTCATTGAAGTGAATGCAGTATTTGCTAATTCATATTTTTAAATCATTAATTTTGGTATGATATCACCATTAAAAAATAAATTATCCCGTTGGGATAGAGTTTTTTAAATAGTAAGAAGAAGAATTAACTTGTTATATCTATATAATGGCAACTAGCAAAAAAATTTAATATTTCAATTTATTGAAGATGATGAAGAAGAAGAAGAATAATAATAAGATGCGATTTAAGTTGTCTCAGTGGTCATTATTCTGATAGGTCACAACAAATTCTGAACATTGTTTTAATAGTAATAAGATGACATTCAATTACTGTCATTTATTTAAAATAACTTAAGGGTGATGTCAATACTATAATTCTATAAGATAAAATAAAGAAATTCTGATAGAAGTATAAACCCCATAAACAATCACCAATCATTGAATGTTTAATTGTCTCGATAAATTTTAGATAAAAAGAAAAGATAAAAATTAAGTCTATTAACGTTCTACAAATTATTATTTATTTTAAATTTGAATGCAAATTCATTATTTGAGCTAATATCATGTTTATCCAAAGGGATCAAAATCAAACTATGTAAAATTCAATGTATCTCGATTTGTAGATTATAATTTTTCTCGATCATTGAAAAATTATAGTTTCCTTCATCGTTAACGATTTAAGATCTGATTGAAACTTTAGAGGGAGGATTCGTTTGATATTCAGTCATTTAAAAATTTGGACTGCTCAAGGCTGAATGCTCATTAGACCGAATAAACTTTGATCTATCAAATAACACATTCTCAACTGCATCCGGTTTTTGTTGATTGAAATCCTACAAAGGTTTTGGAATTTCAGGATTATGCCAAATATTAACTTTTAATGCGTTCGGTACAATTGAATGAGCAAGAAGTTCTGTTGGGAGGCCCTGTATATCATCATCACAAGCAGATATTGTTTTTGATATCAAATTTGACTTATTTCCTATCTTTGATAGTTCCTATGAGGGAGGTTTGCACTTACTAGATTAAGAAATAAAGCACCCCATTCTTGATTAACGTATTAACAACTATAAAAAGAATTTATTTGTTATATTATTAACAGTAGCAGAGATTTTACCTATCCTATTCATATTAAGGATAAAACAATGAAGAGAATGAATTTAGTCAAGGATATTATATCATATCATTGGTTCATGAGAGGTGGGCCTATTTGTCAGCTCAATTACTTGTTGCTTTTTGGAAGGATCTTCTAGAAGATAAAAGTTAATCAGTGATGCAACGCAGAGATATGATGCAAAAAAGAAAAAGATAGGAAAAGCATTGTTGTCGGATACTGCCTGAACAATATATGGAGGAATAATAGTCACTAACGCAGCGCCAGTCCAACTTAACAGGGAAGAATATTTTCCATTAGCTGGTCCCACTAATTCTGAAGGGTAAGACCAAATCACTGAGGTCAAGCCTGCTCCGCAAGGAACCATAAATAAAGTCATCGATGTCAGCAAAAATATAGGATTTTCGAAAAGGTCAGCTGTTCCGATCGCAAAATTTAATAGTGCGAGAACAATAGTGCTGAATAAGACCATTGACCTTCTCTCGAATACACTGACCAAAAAAATACCCCCAACACCTGCAAGGAATTGTATGGAGTTAATTATAACAGGAGTTACGTTTGTTAAGGGCGATTTCAGTTCTCGCATTACTTGTCCTGCGTAGACTACGATATAGGTTGCTCCACAGAATTGTCTCAAAAGGGCCAAGTGCAATGAGCAGATTAGTTTTCTTTGCCCCAATTTTGATGATGATTTTCTATTTAATTATATCTAACGAGAGTTTACCTCATCTTTTATTTGTTGAATTCTAAATTAAACTAGTTCTTAGGAGTACAAAAGAGTCACTGAAGTACGAAGCTAGTCATATTTTTGCAATTTGAGCAGATCAATAGAACTCTCAGGCAAATATGCCAAAATTAAAATGGCTTGAAGAAGTGCTAGGAAGGCAGGACCAAAGAAAACTATGATATGTTATGTTTCATCTTAGGAATAGTCAGAAAGCTCACCTATTGAATAGCAAATCAAAATACCTAAAATCCGCCCAACCGAGTAGATGGCTCCCATTTTTTTCCTTAAATTAAATGGAAAATTTTCCTTTAGATAACTAGATGCGATTGAAACATAAAAAGCGTTGAGAATTCCAAGCAAAAAACGACTAAGCACAAGGAATTCAAGAAATGGGATAACTGACATCCCGCATTGCAGAATAGTAGCAGCCAGTAACCAATAGTGACTTTTTCTAATTTGGACTAGGCGTACCGTTTTGTAGTCAATCTCACGAAGTACGGCATCAGTAGACTTCCCAACATTGCTCCCACTGGTAAACTGCCATTTAATACGCTCAACGCTGTCTGCAATTTGAGTTGGATATGATAATAGTGAAGAAGCATAGGCATGGAGGATGCAGATATGAGGGTAAGTGAATAGCCAGAATAAGCAGTTGATATACAAATTATGCAGCAATACAAATAGGCTCTACCTTTGTGTAGTATCGGTAAATCCTTATTATTGCTGTCGGGAGCATGAGGGAAAAATGATTCGTTTTTCATACAATAAAAATTGAATTAAATATCTATCTTTAATGAAATCAAAAGAGGTACTTCATATTATAGGAAGGCGGCTAATGACAAATAAAAGAATAACATGCCTACAAATAATTTATTTGCAAATACCAGGGAAAGCCAAGAATATCAGATAATGAACTTTTTTATGTCAGCTGGTTTTTAAATATTTTTTAAGTGACTTTCTTCCACGAGGCTGATTAATAGCTATACAAAGCAACAATCCATTAGTTGTTGATCTCAATAAACTTTTTTAATTAATTTTACTGGTATCAATCAGGAAATCGATCCAAAACACAGAAGTAAAAATTATTAGTAATTTTTTTGCAAGAACTCAATGGGCTTCTCTATCACCGCCTGTTTTTAAAAATAGAAAAAGAAGTCGACTGATTTGGTAATGCAACTTGGTTAAGGTAAAAGGAGCACTAAAAGCATTTTATTTTACTATTTTACAAAAGGAAGATAAGAAACCAGAAAAAACGTTCTATAATAGTAGACTTTTTCAAAATTTTGACTTTTGATCTTAAAATATAGAAATATTTTGTAGAGATGAAGTTAACAGAAATAATCATAAAGCAACTCTTAGTTTGCCTAATTGAGCAAGGTATTTTTGATTTTAAAAAAATGAGTAAACTCTAGCATTCAATTTTAATCATTATTATTAATTATCATTAGATATGGGGTGCAAATGCTTAAAGGCAGTATTTCAGAGGAAATAGGTTAGTTTTGGCAGACAAGTACAAATAAAAGAGATCAATCATCAAAGCA
>Ga0302188_10000244_pt1 | contig 46212 bp, 27 predicted proteins | sample II_Bog_E2_1_FD_198783 | JGI IMG/M metagenome (GOLD analysis project Ga0302188, IMG submission 198783) | Peat permafrost microbial communities from Stordalen Mire near Abisko, Sweden - II_Bog_E2_1 | ecosystem: Environmental > Terrestrial > Soil > Wetlands > Peat | place: Sweden: Abisko... | reverse complement strand
TACAGTAGACGGAGTCCAACCCTTCGCTTCCCTGAATCAGAGCAGTATTACCAAAGATAAGTAAAAGATGTCCTTGCGAACCTCCGAAGGCATGGTGCCGTAACCTTTCAGCTCCTCCCGAAACGTCGAAAAGAAGTTCTCTATCTGCAAGAAGTCAGCCAGCATTGGTGCGGAGATCAGTGGGTGAGGCTGCGGGCGCAGTCTGGCTGTTTCGGTGACCTCAAACAATTCGCGCTAGATTAATAAATTAAACTGATATTAGCATTGCAATGATCTGACGAAATCCTAATAACGATAGAAAACAATGAAATAGGTGATGGTAAATCAAGAATGACGAGAGATCACTCATGGTAATGCCGCTACTGTGTTTTCGTGATCTCCTTGTCCTGGTGCTCCTCCTACCGAAGCTATTCCTCCGAATCGCTCTATATATTTTATGCAGTACGTCTTATCCAATTGCAGAACGAGCAACACCATCTGTCGCAGAACTCGGTCCACCAAAAATTTTTGCAGCACTCGAATGAGCAAATCCATCCACATATTTTTTATCGGCATCCACGACATGTTTTAAACAGACATCTGGAGATGGCTTGGTCACAACAGATGTCGAACCCTCTGAAGATAAATCCGATTATGGCTAACCCGAAGATGGACATCCAGACGTACCATGAGTAGACACCGAATGTTGTTGGAGTGCAGACTTGTTTAGAGGCCTAGTCTTGGGCTGGGTTTGAGGTTTCTTTGATGTTTTTACAGTCTTGGGTTGAGAAAAGGTATGGCGAGCCGAAGTAGTAAATGGTGAAAGGAGCGAAGATAATAGCGAAGACCAAACCTATTTAAGTTAAGAACTGACAGATTTTTGAGCGTAGGCGATACGTCTAACTAATATCAGAGAGAGTACGCTGCTGATTGGCAATATTCATAACAGCTTCTTTTCTTTTCTTTGGGAATAACACTTTCTATGTTCAAAGAATTATTCAAAATCACCATCACTTCTGATAGCCTTTTCTTTTCAATTAATCTTTACACCACTTTTGTAAATAGCCGAATACTCTTAATATTTGGATCCTGAAAGAATGTGCAAAAATAATCTGCGAAACTCATCGTGTCAGTTTAACATTTTGCAATAACGTCCTTAGTCTTTTGCTAGATTTCCTCTTGCGTTGGGTCCAACGGTATTTCTGCTTGCATCTATTGTTCTTGTTCTGGTTCCATTTGTGTGATTTAAATATTATGATTGGAAAAATAATCCTTGACTCAAACTCCGTAATTCCGTAGGACTGCAGATGGACAGTAATAATAACTGATATGGGTGCAAATGGACAGCCTCATAACTGATATGAGTCCAAAACGCTTGTAATCGATGCCGTTTGCCCGATTCATTAGTTTTCGTAGTGAGGCGGTTCCAGAAAAAATTCATCGGAAAGGACAAAGATTAAAATGCAAATAATACGATTGGGAAAACTGCTTTGCCGCGCACACTTCGAATGGGAAGAACGGAAAGTCACATTTAGCCGCAGTTTGGCCTTCGGAGAGAAACATAGAAATAGAAACGGAAATATGGGATTCCGAAACTAAACAACAGTCAAGCTGATGCATGGCCTTTTGATCGGCTGCTCATTTCTCAAAGAAATGACTCATTTTGTGAGTCTATTCAGCACTGACGCTCGCAGATTCCTTCCGTCCGCCAAATGCTTCTGAAATTGCGATAAAAGTCAGCTACAATCAAAATGTGCCTTCTCTCTTCGGCGTGACACTAGTCTTGGCAAGCATTTGTAAGTCAGCGGGAAAATGATGTTGCTTAATCGATAATATATCGTATTACTTAGAATTAAGTTATAATACACTTAGAAATCACAGGCAGACCGCCATTGACCAATCGAAGGACATAATTAAGCTGCGATAGGTAATCGATGATTGCCGAAGAGTCTATGTAGGGTCTTGATGGGCCTCATTGAACCTGACAAACGACAGTGATCAACTAATCGAGAGCACTGGCATTGAATCTGCAAATCTCCGATCAGTCGTGTCATAGTTATCACTAAATATACTTTAATAACAGCAGCCATCACAGATGACTCACGGAATGATAATCAACCACATTTCATACGCATATCACTCAAACAAACCGACTCATCTTCTTCATGCGGCTGCGGGTCTGCCTCTCGTTCGACAGCTTCTCCAAACATTTGTAGCAACTCCATTCGCCCTCTGGAATGTCTACCATCTTCAAGCATTCTCGGTGGTACACCTTGGGGCAGGTGTCGCAGCACAGCATTTCTCCATACTCCCCGCACTACTCGCAGCACTACTCGTTGGATGAATCTTCCTCCTCTTCCTAATTGCCTTCCTCAGCTTCAAGATCCTCATCTTCGTCGTCGTCCTATGAATCCTAAATATTGCTGACTGTACGATGTTCATCTTCTTTTGTTTTCGTTTGCGTAGGTTGGGCCTTCTGAATTCAGGTGTTTCTTCTGACTCTTCAAAAGTGGATGGCGGTTTGTTGACTCTTCTGTCGATCTGCCTATCGCTGTGCTTGATGAGGGGAGGTCTTCCCCTCTCTCTGCCTTCCCTGGTTCTGTACTTCTGCTCCTTGATTTGCTGCTCGTAGTAGGCCTCCATCTTCTTCTTGACGTACTTCTCGACGTTGTTCTTGAAGATGAAAGCGCACAGCCATATCCCGATTATGTCGATGCAATCCTGCAGATACTACAGCCAATATTTCTTCGTCTTTTCGCTGTTTATCCCCCATATTCTGATGGGTATCTTCTTCCGACCCTCTCGGCCGTCCCGCAGCTCTTCCTCTGACTCCTCCTCTCTCTTATCAGGAATATCACTGTTTGAATACTCGGCGAAGAGGAAGTTTTACTGGAGGCTTCTCAACTGCTCCTTCAGGATTTGAAGGTCAGTAATCGCCATAAACTGCTCGATGAACAATTCACGAGTTGCTGGTGCCGCCCATTGGCACTCTCTCAAAGTGAGATATGTCGAGAAGGTGTCTTCCGTCTCTTTGACCATCTCCAAAATCTGCTCGAATTGAATGGAGGTATACTTCTGCTCCTCCAAAATGAAGTTGGTGGCGTCCTGCATCGAGTTGTTGTTGATGATATCGTCCTTGATGAAGGAGGTGATGTTGTCATAGAGATGCTTTTCGAGCAGTCCTTTCGTGTTGAGCTGCTTGGCCACTTCGCTGATGACTTCCCTGCCCTCGTATATCATAAAGTCCTCGTTTTTGTCCAGGAGATAGCTGCGGAATTTGACGTAGAGACGGTTGGGTTCCCTGACAAAGAAGAAATACTCCGAGTTGTTGCGATCGAGGCCGAGGAAATTGACCTCGGTGGTGAGGAAGGGCATCGCCCTGCCGATTTAGTTTATCTTGTTCCGGATTTACCTGATAGTCTCTTCGGATTTGGTCTGCTCCGTCGCCAATTTCATTATTTTCTTTTTGTGCTTGTCGAGCTCTTTGGTCATTATCCTGGTCACACCGTCCTGTGATTGCTATAGCTCCCGACCAGTCAGCGCCATGTCCTTGAGTTTCTCGTTGTTGCTCAGGTTTTAGGCCTCGTCCACCTTGAGTTGGGCGATAAGCTCCGTCTTTTCCTTTGTGAGTTGCTGCATCCTCTCCGATTTGATCGACACAAGTGTATGAAACTCATCGATCTCGCTGAGCCCTCGGATCAGACCAACCAACAGACTGGTTTTAGCTTAAAGAGTGTGCTATGTTGGGTAGTCCACTCCCTCAAAGGCCCTCCTCATGCTGGGCATCGTGGCGAGATACCTCAATATTTCACTAGCAGTTCGAATGACGACTTATTGTGTGAGCTCCTCGTTGTCGTTGAGGTGGGTGAGCAGCGTGAAGAAGGAGTGGTCATTGAGGATGCGCACATTGTCCGTCTTGTTTTTGTCGAAGATGTCGCTCAGGTAAACCTTCAACAGGCACTAAATCAGACTACAGTAGACGGAGTCCAACCCTTCGCTTCCCTGAATCAGAGCAGTATTACCAAAGATAAGTAAAAGATGTCCTTGCGAACCTCCGAAGGCATGGTGCCGTAACCCTTCAGCTCCTCCCGAAACGTCGAAAAGAAGTTCTCTATCTGCAAGAAGTCAGCCAGCATTGGTGCGGGGATCAGTGGGTGAGGCTGCGGGCGCAGTCTGGTTGTTTCAGTGACCTCAAACAATTCGCGGTAGATAAATAATAGCTTATCCTCAATGGGGAACTTTATTTTGTCATCCTGGAAGTAATAAGGATATCGCTCCTGGAAGAAACCCATCTTCTTCAACTGCTATTCCCGTCGCTTTTATTTCTAGAGCCGACGACCCGCCATTTTATCCTCCCCTGTCTTCTAGGTTTTGTCATGTTTTTTTGGAATGGTGATGACCTCCCCCTCTCGTTTGTGACGGCATTTGCGACACCTGTATCGAGGGCTGAGTTCTCCCTCTTGCTCGAGACAGCTGATATGGAAATATCCCTTGCAGTCAATGCAGCACTTCATGTTTATCTTTTTGCCGGACTACTTGCACAGCAGGCACCGGATGGGTATCCTTTTGGGTTTGCGCATGTCGCCATTCTGCTTGCGCTACCTCCCCTTCGTTGGCTTGGCAGGACGCTCCTCCTCTCCCTCCGAATCATCGATCTCGATGACTTATTTTTTCTTTTTGGGGCTGGTGACTAAGTGAGTAAAAAGGTACTCTCTATGATTTTGCCGGGGATAGAAGTGAGGAGTGCAGCTTCCCCTCCATTGATTTTGTCAACCTGTCCCTCCTACTTAATCTAGTCCCTCTCTCCATCAATGAGTTGGCTCATATTTTCACTAAATGAATAATTTTGAAGCATAAAATCCTTTGGAGGTAATTACCAGTTTCAACTCGTAATCATACATATCAGCTATAGCCCACATATATATCAATCCTGTATTTTTAAAAATTAGTGCTCTTGGACATTGGATTAGCACACTTCAGTTTTTGGCTGACAGTTAGGTAATCAATTCCTGTATTTCCCAGGGAAGGGAAGTCGGGGGGAAAAAAATAAGGGGAGAAACTGGCTTGTGAATGCTCAGTTCGTCGAGACTCTTTGCTGTCGTTTGGATGAACTAGCTCTCCTCGGCCCTAAAGCGTCTTTTGCTATTTTCGGCACTTATTCCTCCTCTTCACCCTTATGCTTCGGATAAATTTATTTTTTGCAGAGGCTAACGCCCATTGAAGGACTAATTAGCGCTAAAATTAAGATAGTAGAGTGAGGATAGAGGTGGGAAGTTTTCGAGTAAGGCAACTTAGCATCAACGAAGAAAAGTGGAAACAATTAAGGTCCAAAAAAGGGGAACTGTTAGATAGATACGGATTACGTCCAAAATAGTCGACAGCGTTGATTTTCCATTGAAACTGAGGCTTCAGTGAACTTAAAGTTTTGACTCACATATTGATTTTTTTATATCTTTAGTTTCTTGCTGCAAATCAATCAAATATAGAAGGGATCTTTCATTAGTGATCGAATATGCTGAGTTCTTTCGAATTCTTAGACTTATGGATTTTTTGATGGTGATGAGCAATCAAAGGTTTTGATGATTGAGATGCTCTCGAGTTAAAATTCATATCCTAATTAGTGATTTATAAGCTAAATCAGAGAAGAATAAGGCCTATTATGTTTGTATGCTATCTTTTCTTATTTATTTTATGTTGATGTTTCACAGATGTATGCGAGTATCCATTCTTCTTGACTAAATTCTCAATCTTCCATGCTCTCCCAGTTAACAGCAAATCACAGTTCGTCTGAGACTGGCATCTTGTGCTCCTTCCAAACACTTCAACAGAGTCATGATATATCTTTAAATTGTAGTATTAAATATAATCACATGCTTACCATCAAATAATTAATCACTGTAGTAGTAAACAAATCTGCTGGCCGATGTCTTTGGTTTGAAGGGAACCCAGGCTAGCAATTTAATTTACGATTGCCCAGATGTCCCCGCGTTTATGAGGAAAATTACTCAAATGATAAGTTATTAGCACGCGGAGAAGATGTAAATTGACCAGCTGGTTCAATTCTAGATAAAGGAGTAATTACATGAACGATTCAGCTATAGTTCGCGAAGGATGATCTCCACTAGAATCCGGAGGTCACTTGCGTAAAAATAGTCAGTCTCACGTTAACATATAATATAGATGAAACTAGTGTAGCGATTTAGTCGTTCTTCGGACACTTATTCATTCAAGGCTTGCAGAAGGAGCTCGGCAAAGAAACGATGACATTCCTGCTGGCAACAGAATTGAAGAGCAATGCCTTGGTATTTTTAGACACCGCACATTCCAAGAAAAGAGACGAAGTCTAACAAAGGTTTCGGGTCCTAACTTAGAAAGAAGTTACATCTAGCTTGCAGGAAATAAGTTCGGTAAACAATTCCGTTAGACTGCCACCAGTGGTGTTTTGCTGAGGTACCAAGACTATTTTTTAAACCTAAACCACTCTTTCCACTTCAACTACAACTCTCACTTCGAATGGGACCTTCACTTAAACGATCTTTTAAACTATTTTTATTTAAACGATCTTCTCGATGACCTTCTCTGCAATAGGTTTAGGCTCAACCTGTTCAGCAGGTTTAGGTTCAGTCTCTTAATCAGACTTGGACTCAGCCTCTTCATCAGGCTTAGGTTTAGATTCAATTTCTTAAACATGTTTAGGTTTGACTTCTTAGAAATGGTTCGATTTAAGCAATTCATCAGTTTATGTTTCGATCTTTTGGCATGGTAAATTGATATGATTGAAGATCGATAACTGCCATTGACTATCTTTATTGATTGGACTGTATTTTTAATCGATCACCCTCCTTGTGATACACAATTTGAGCTTACTCATTAGATTTGATGGTATATCCATAGGCAACATATTGATAGTACTTTTTCTCGGTCCAAATACGAGGGTGGACTGCCTCAACGCAGTGGACATCCTCAGTGTTTCTCTTATCAAATTTTGTGAGTCCTCAGCAGGATTACTAATCTGACTAGTCGTGCGTTCTATCGCCGTCATCCAAGCCCACTTTTCCTGATGTTCCTTAGCCGATAGGTAAAAAAATGTGTCATCTGACTCTATTCGTATAATATTGGGCCGCTCATATTGATTCTTATAGTATGACTTTATCGTTGACACCTCCTTGAGGGGTATCTTTTCTGTTGGGTTGCGATAGGCTCCTTAAGTTTCGAAACTGTAGAGATGAGTACGAGTAAGTACCATCCACCTCTTCTTCCATTCCTTTAATATCCTAGACCGCTTCAGCAGAAACCCTTCTTTAACCTTATGCTGTCTAATGTCCGATTCGACATTGTCTTCTTTCAGCATTTTATTAATAATCTAAATGATTAGGCCACAACAACAATTCTATCACATAGTCATACTATAAAATAGAAGACGAATTATCAGTCTTTATTGTAACAGGATTGCTTCTTTTACTGAGATTTCAGATTGGAACGCAGGTGAGGTACCAGACGCACTGAACTCATTCGTGAGAATCCTGCTCCTTTTATTGCTGGCTTTTATTCAACTCGAATGATGGCTTACTATGCAAGTTAATTTTTGTCTGTCTTTATCTATTCACGATCAGCTTGCTTTGAAAAATTAATGTTTTGAATATGCTTTGAGACTGGTTGAGGATTTATAATTAGGATGTCGCCTTAGGGACCTGCCTCGTGTTTATCAAATTGAGGCCCTTAGGGTCTATTTTCCTGCTTGTTGAAATCAACGGAAGGAATATGCTTTTCTGGCTTCAGAGGATTAAGAATCAATCGATCTCCTAATTTAGGTTCTTCATGCTTATCAATATCCGTCTCATCGTCTCTTCCAATCATCTTCTTAAACTCCATATTAGGCAAGTGCTCTTCAATCCCTTTAGGATCAAGTATTAAGTTATCCCCTGCTGAGTGACCCTCTGGTTTAACGATTGGCTCTTCAAGTGTTTTTTACGGCTGTTTGGCCATATCGATATCTGCCACATGAGGATCAACAACATCGTAGACGACATGATACTCTCCGACTTCAGGAGTTCTTTTCTGCAAAGCTAGATATTCCTTGAATCGATCCAACTTCTCATTGTAAACTTTATACTCTTTATAAGTCATATTTTTAGCCAGTATTACATTCTTGGCTATTTAGGCACGCACTTTATTTAAATCGCCACTGTAGAACAACCAGTGCTCGGGGAAGAGTATCTTCTCTGGTAAGTGGGCAGGCTTTACATCTGAGGGCTCTTTAAAAAGAGGAGCTGGAACATTGGCATCAATGGCTTGATAAGAGGGGAAGTAAATTCCATCATTGACTTCCTTCACCTCCACGCAATTGTTTGCTCTATCATTCTTTAGTGTAATTTCCTGAAATTTTACAACACCAACGTCGCTTCTTTTCTCCACCTGTCCAAATAAGCAATCATAGAATCCAGGTCCTCGCTCTAGCGAGGCAATTTACTCTTCTGTTAAACGGTGTTATTGATGAATAGGGTTTATAACGATGTTTCCTCCATTTTTGACTAACTCTTCCCTGATTTAATAATCTCTGTTATCGTATTCCTTCTTTTTTTATTTGATACCTGCCTTTTTGAAGGTAAATACTATTGGCTAAGGCCGAATTAAGTCATCAGTTGGGTAATAATAATCAGGTCCAGGCTACATTTATGAAAACTTGAAAGGTTTAGGAGTTGATTTGCGATAGATTACCATGCAGTCACTATTCATGGTACCCTTTATTTAATGCTCAAATCCTCCTCTTTAATATCTGAGTCGATTCATCAGCATTAGGATTGCACTCCGCTTTTAAGTGCCTTTCAGTCTACTCAAATTAAAATACTCTTCCCTCATCACTGGTCCGATGTTAGCCTTAAACAATCTGTCCAATTCTACGGGGATATTTCTCCAGTAAATGAACTTTAGTTTTTCCCTAAGTTCTTCCTGCTGTTCTCGTGAGATAAGTTGTTTATTTTTTTGTATTTTTTTCTTCATGACAGCTGCAGAAGGAGGTCTTTTTCTAGTCTGATTTTCACTGATGATGAGAGGAACATCCTAATAGTTGGCTTTCTGCTCTTTGAAACGTTTATCCCTAAGAAACACGCCATTTTTAATCTTTACCTCTTCTTTTATCTGGTAAACTCCTGGACCTCGTAAACTTTATGAATCAACAGTGCTCGTTGACACATTGCTCTTTGTTAGATCCTTTCCCACTGATTTTTTGTAGACTGGAACATTACTGCTCGTATTTTTCTAAGTTGTGGAATACCTACTTTGATGACTGCGTAGTTGGGATTGATATAGGTTTCGACATATTTCTCCTTTTGGGGTTAAAACCTATCACCTTTAGTAAAAGTGAAGGTGGTTATATTTGGAATTGATTATTCCGTGGTGGATGTTGACCACTCGATATGACTGGTATTTAGCTCTTCCTTTTAAAGTTATTTAAAACGTTGTGATTTACCAAAAGAGCATACTGCTCCTACATTAACAGAAATTTACCCAATGTTTTAGTGTAGTCACATCCAACTATGTCAGACCTCTCGCTTTCTGAGCAAACCACCTTATTTTTCTTACAAGATTTGGCCTACGCCAAAACAGTATCAAATTGGCTTAGCAGATCATCGAACATTATCCTCCTATATTCTTTAAATAATTATGAACAATTTGCACTGAAAGTAATATTTACACAAATCAAACTTATATCATCCTTACTTACGAAAGAGACAGCCTGCTATTATGAGACACGCACCACTCAAGTATCCGAATATTTCCAGGGCTGAATCAGCCAGTCCCACGACTGTAAGCACTGCAGGTATAATCAAATAGGCGATACTCTAACTTAAGGTAACTTTACTTCGCAATAAAAGAAAATTTTATGATGGCCAAGTTTAGTTTTGTCCTGCTACTTGAGTGTAGCTGTTTTTTCACAGAGGAAACTCACCAAAATGTAGTGAAAGCCGAAAGGGATAATGGGAATGACCATGCAATGCCATTCCATTGTTTTGGTGACCGAAAACATCACTACCATGAGCAAACCGTAAATAATCAGAAAGGGAGTAATTAAGTTGAACAATTTCGATGAGGGAGTGTTTAGTCCTTGCTGTAGTTTGCAGCCGATGTAGCTATGAGCCACTACAAATTGCAGAAAAGAAGCTGCTAGAAAGAATGCGGAACTGATAAATAACGTCTTGTTAAACTGTTGATAGGGCTGATCATTTTCTTTTTTTAATCCTTCCATAATCCACATTGAAAAATAGCTGGTATTCACGAAGAAGGAAAAACTGATCAGTCCAAAAGTAATATATGTCTTGTTTGACCACTTCCAGCTCTCCTCTTCACTCACTCCCGCACCTGTCCCCGCATCTGCCTCAATTTATTCAGTGATTGGAATCAGTGCATACGCATCAGGTCTGTTTCTGAACAGATACAGAAGAGGTATGGCGAGAGTGAAAATACAGGACAACACGCTGAGAGAATTGAAGATATCTTTGCCACTCTAAATGAGGAAAGAGTTACAGTGAGATCGTTTGGGTCGTATATGGTGGATAGATAGAACACCAGGAAATAGGAAGCCATCATGAACATATTACGATATTTGCAGTAGCCCTGCATCTGATAAAAAATACTGCTTGATGATAAACTGGCTATAGGGTGTCTCTTTACTGCATCACTAAGGCTCTATGCTGTTCCTCCTCTTCCACTTCCACCACTAACTGAGTTAATTGATTAGTACCTACATACAACGACAGGCCAAATCGAACAAAAGATATCCAAAATCCAAGTTTACAATCCTGCTAAAATAGTTCCATCTGAAGGTTTCCGAGTAGTTCATGAAGAGGTAGGATATCGCAATTGCCAAGAAGCAGCCTACCAGCCACCCGAATCTTCGTTTTACAATTAGATCTGCATTAAACATTCTCTACGATTATAATTTTGAGGAGAGCCTTAACACCTCGGTTGGATACTTTGTCTAAGCTGCACTCTACAGATCTAGAAGATAAGGGGCGATACTCCCCAAATAAGCAGATCAAAGAAGACATATCCATCAAGATTAGCGAAAAGAGGTCCCGAGAAGATATGAAACATAGCCCAATCTGGATGAAAGGCGGAGTACTGAACTCAATTGCTGCAGCCATATAGCAGGAGTTGGATATTTTGAGTTCCTGGAAAACCAGTGACCGGATAGGCATGTCTAATTATTAAAACTTATGAAATCACACCACAATTTTTGGTTAAAATTCAATTTTAATCACCATTCAATAGTAAATACAGTTGTTTACAGAATCACTTCACTCCAAGATCAAATTCCAATCTTATAGGTTTACCAAAAGGGAAGAGTTGTTACTATATGCTTTCAGTTTGGTGGTCCTTTCAGACATTGTTTTCATTATTTGAGAGGTGTTGATGTGCGCAGCCTTGCAGATTGCTTTTGTTTTTGAAAGGATTTTCTATTTTTATCGGGCTTTGGCCTAGGTTGCGGCTTCTCTCTTTTCGTTGTAGAGATCTGAAACCGATCTGATAGAACTCAAGGAATTGATGGCTGGAATGAAGTCTTATAGTAGTTCCTCCTCTTTTTCTGTATCAGGAGAAGCTTTATTCTCGTCAACCTTCTCATTCTGCCGTAGAAATACTTTCAGTTTCTCTGCTTCATCAGCCTTGGCCTCTTCACATTTTAATTCCTCCTCATTCGCAAAGGCCAAATGTTCTAACTCAATAGTTTTGCTTATGATGTCTCTTCTGAATTGTAAATTATGTTTATTACTAAACTCCATCAGTACCAGTTTGACCTGTCTCAAATAGAGATCTCCTTTTTTTCTTTAAGTTTTGGTGCTGTTATACAGTTTATTGAAAAAAACAGTTTATATTTCTGAGGCTGTCTGATAGGCAAGCTTTAGCTGATTCTTGCATTATCTGAAAAGATTCTTCTAGACTATGGTCAAATCTTAGTCATTTACTTTATGCTTGATTTATTCGATGGCTAAGCGTATTGCCCTAGTTAGTTTCTTTCTTTGTTAGAATCGTATGCTTTGGTTTTCCACTTGGGAGAGGTCTGTGCTCTTCTCCATTCTGTATTTAGTCTGCAGCATATCAAGATCTTCCTTAACTTTTTTCAAGGCTTGATGAGAAAGATAGCTGTGAAGCTCAAACTCTTTCTTGAGAAGATCAAATTCTTTCTTCATTTGAGCATTTTATCGTTTGCTGGAATATAAGCTCTTGCTTGGCCCATTAATTTATAATTCCTACTGCTCCTTCCTCTCTTGCTCCTAGATCTATTTATATCTCTGAAGGGCTGATTATATCCTTCGCTTTTTGGCCTATTCTGACTCTACCCTTCGGAAAATCACCACCTAACTTTAGCTTTAGTTATTTTAGTGCTCCGAAAGCTCGTGCTAATTGGAGCTTTACAAAACAATTGGGTTATGCTAGCTGTTTTGGGAAGAACGGAATCCTCTCTCCTAAGAGACCTCTTGTTCTTGTGGATCGATAGCATTGTCAGTGTCCATTCTCTGTAGTACTGCTAATGAAGTAATGCAATTAATAAATGATATAATCAAAATGGTTGTATAAAGCAGAGTCTCTATTTTTAAAAGCGCACAGTTATTTTATAAATATTATTAGTAGAACACATCTTCAGCAAGAATAAATTATGCATCAAAACTTTTAATTGCATTAAATGTTGTTTGGAATTATCTGAAAGATTCACATGCTGAAGTTGGACTGCCATTAATTGATTTAAATAATATAACTAATGTCAGAGGTCGAGGAAACTCTCAATCGTATGCAAACACACAAGAATGTGCAAGGCATCGTTATTGTCAACAATGAAGGGGCCATCATCAGGTCTACATACACTAACGAACGCAAGGATTAAGGTACTTTTAAGTATATGCAGGCAATGCTCTTGCAAGACTCATCCCTCAACTTATTGGTAAGGCAAAGAATACCATTCGTGACCTCGATGCTCACAATGAACTGAAATTCATGAGACTGAAGACTACTAAATATGAGATCCTCGTGGCTCCGGACAATGAGTTCATTCTAATTGTGGTGCAAGGGCAGAAGAGCTAGAGCAAGGAGGAAGAGGAAGTATGATAGTGTCCTCCTTCTTTATTCAATACCTATCAAAATGGATGAGCATTATTTGAGTTTTAGTTAGATATAAACGATAGAGAGTGTTATTTAGTTGAATTTGATACTGAGAAGCATTCGGGAAATAATGTATTTTTAACTGAAGGAGGATTATCAACTTAGATCTCAGTCAATCAAAATGACAAATTTAAATATGCTGGCATTTGCTAACTTATGTAAAATCAATATTGCATTCTTATAATTATTCAAATTAAGAATGAAAAAAGATGGTTAAAGTGAATAGGCTCAAATGGAACAATTAGGAATTAGTAAATTAATTGGAAATAAAAAATTCATAGCAATGCAAATTTATTGGGCTTAGAGTTAGCACAAAAATTATTATCAAATATCATAAAAGATAGAGGAAAATTTTATAATGTGTATTACTATGGTGACAACGACACAGAAGGCTGCATTCTATTGAATAAGTTTATTAAGCAAAAAATGGAATTATCGGTTTGCATTAGAGTATTCGCAAAGATCACTTTTTTTTTTCTACGTGCAAGTCGATAATTATCACATAATGATTGTAAAAACCAATATTGCATAATTTAATAATTTAAGATAGCTATGATGAGGCTTTAATATTTTTTCTTTTAAAAAGACCACCAAAAAGATTTAACATGAGAAAATCCATCTAAATCTCCAGCTATTGTATTTTCTACAACTATGGACACCACTATCAGGTGCAAATGAGAGGCTTCTGTTTGCTACCATAATTACTTAAGATACAGGCCATTGGACAAGTAGTTGAGGCTAGAACCCATCCTAAAACCTTTTATTGCAATATAAGCAAAGGTAGAAAGTGATATAATATATTTTAAAAATATCTTTAGCTTGGAAAAATGGAGGAAAAAACAAACCAAATTGACCATGCTTAAAAAATAAAGATCTAAAGAAGGGAACAACCATAGACAGATGAACTCAAGAAGTTTATAAACCGACCCCCTGAAATTTGACTGTTTGTTTTCAGAGGAATCTCTTGCTCAGTAATAACCCCACAAATCTGCCGATTCATTCTTTTATTGATTGATTGATTAATTGATTTATTTATTACATAATTTAATGCAAAATATTTTCAACCCATTTTTAATAGCTGAACTATTAAAAATGTTGTTATCTTTATATATACTTGTCTAACTCTTGCATATTCTAGTGAGAGAGAAGCATTTTTGAAAATATTTGATTAGAACCAAATTAATTATTTGAAAGAAAACATTTACAAATACACAAATAAAAATCGAGGAGAGGTTAGCAAATAGAAACTGAATTAATGTCTGGGATAAATTGATTAATTTTTAACCAAACATTTTAGCAAGTATTCATTTGATTTACATCCAGGGATCATTAAAAAAAGGCTCATAAATAAAAGATTAGCCTTTGGAGTTGTAAAGGTAAATCAGTCCTTTCTTTTTTTTGTTCCCTTGCAAACGCAATCTTCATAAATGCATATAACTGGGGCTCAAATCAACAATTAATCAGATCCTTATGTTAATCAATTAATATCTCAATAATGCAAAGCAACTTAATTTAAACTGATCAATAGCTGCTCAACATACTCTGCTCACAATGGTGGTTTTTACCATATGTTATCTTAGCATTCCTAGCAATTCTAAGATCAGTTGACAGAATATGGTTTGATAAAGCCATCTAAAAACAATTATGTAAGTTTTATCCAAAGCGAAGAGGAGGATCATCCATTAATATATAAGAAAAATGGTCAAATAAACTCTAATACCCTAATTCTTCAATATGAGCCGTTTCTTTAATTTTAAAATGAAAGAAATAGGAAGCAATTATATAATAATGAGTTGATAATGCAGTATAAAATAGATCAGTTTCCCAAATAAAAAGGATCAACCTCAGAAATACCACATAAATTGATCCAATATCGATAAATGCATTAAAATTAATAATATTATATGCAGATATTAATGAGTGCTCATCACTTGATTTGGCATAAATACTGTTGATAATGAGATCTTTTTTTATAATAAACTATTTATAATCAATAAGATGAGCGAAAATATATTATTTATTCATACAATGTTCGAAGGATGGGTCGCTGATTTTCTAAAAATTAGCTTCTTCGAAAATGTTATAAAAGTGAAGACAATAAAATTTTATATCAGGAGAGAATATAGAATATCAAATCAAGCATATCAAATATTCAAAGAGCCAAGGGATTTTATCAGAAAAATCATGTCGCGCTGATAAATCTATTTAATCTTTAAAAAATTTTGATGACTAGCTTCATTGAACTTTGCAAGAGTTAAGATGATGATTTAGAGAAGAAGAAGATTTAATTTTTGAGATCATTTATAAAATTGTTATGACGACTGGTAGCAACAAGTTCATCTTGATAGTATTGCAGGGGTAGAAGTAGGAAGAGGAAATATGATAGTCTCCTCCTTTATTAATAGACCTATCAAAGTTAATTATCGCTTCTTGGCGATGAGCATGTAATTTTGTTTCTATTTTTATTGATACCCCTGCTTGTATTATTAATTATGAAATTCATATCAATCATCAACTAATAGGATAGAGTTTTATTATAGCATGATATACACAATAAAGGAAATAAACCAAATTGATTGTAACTGCGTCAGTTTTTTCGTTAATTCTAAACAACCATCATCTCTTACGCCTAAATAAGAGGATAAATTGTTAGAAACACCCAACATGTCTCGTTGCAAATCGGACGATATCAAGTACTATGCCGATACAAAATACAATAAGATATCCCTTAAGAAGAGAACGGCTGACCTGCGCATGACTAACTTGCATGCTAAAGACTCACAAATTCACTCGCCTAAAATTTAGGATTCCCGTGGAAGATATTGCTAATATCAAGAGAATTGGAGGAAGCCTGATGACCGCACTATTCCAGCCTTCGAAAGTCCTATTTATACCCTCATGCCCTCTCCGTCTCAACCCTCATCAGTAAAAAATTCAGGTATAATTCATAGAGATAAACAAAAATATGATTAAATTGTTGAGAAAGAGCCTTAATTTCCAAAATTATCCCCTTCAAAAAGTATTAAATTAATAAAATTTTGTGAATCTCCTTCCCACCCAAAAGAATAGCACAGATCAAAGCAGGATTATCTAATTCAATAATTTCATAAAAATGTTTCAAATAAACGGGTGTAGCATAGAGTTGAAGGTAAAAATGGTCAGGAAGGAAAATATAGCATAAAGCGTATTAGGGATTTGATACATAAAGAAGGACAAATCGAATAGTCTCTCATTTTAAAGGCCTTCGATGATATACCGAACAAATAAAAGGAAAAATAAAGGCAATTCACAACTGTCAACAATATAAGGAGCCCAAACAATTTTCCAGAAGAAAAGAGATTTGAAAGGCTTCAGAAGATGGGAATATCAGCATCGTCTCGTGTTGATGTTTAATCTCCATAAGCACCCTCCGAAATTTTGGATCCAGATCACTATAAGTGGACTTTAGCCACACGATCAACAAATACTAAACAATCATTGCAGCGCCAATAATCCCAGATTGAGCAAATAAGTAAGCCCACTCTGCGTCATTTCGGTAGTGCGGGTCTCCTCGAGTCCTATCATCGATTATGAAATGATTTACCTCTTATTGCCATTACTCAATTTGATGATAATTACATGAATAAATCAGTCATAAATAAATCAGGAAATATCTATAAATCTATCAGTCAATGATATTTCACTCAATTTGGAGAATTTAATCTTTTTTAACACCCTCATGAACCAAATCAGATAGATAGCGTATATACTGATTCCTATTATAATGCATAGCTCAATATATTGGGTCACCTAGAAGAAATCAGAGTTTATCAGCTGAATGGCAGTTAGGTTGCCCTGTAGACCTATTTTGTTCTCTTTTCCGTTGAACGTGACGTTGTAGCCGAAGAAAAAAGATGTGCCTAGATACATAATATTCTATTAGTTGTCGCTTTAGCTAAAACCGTATTGACAGCTTCCATCAGCATTCGTTTATACGTAATTATTAGGAGGGATGTATGCCTCCGCACCTTCAAACATAAACGCAAAAGTGGGCCAGCTATTGACATCTTCACAGTCACAGCTAATTTCTCCAGTATTATTGCTACATTCACTAAAGAATTTACTCACTACTGAGGCATATGTCTTTGGAGGAAGATAAAAATATGGACTGGCAGTATTAAGAATAGCCCTAGTCGGAACAGCATGAGTAAACTCAGTTTATCCTATAAAAAAGCCAATTATTTATAGAGAAAAGTATTAATGAGAATTCCCTTTAATTTGAATGCTGTTTTGAGTTATTTCGATGGGCAGATAGTTGAAGTAGAGTAAGGAGGATTGGTTTGAGTTTGCATTGAGACTTATTATAAAACAATCAGTCTCAATTTAATTAGATTCGAAGGCATAGCCCAGCAAATTTTGTCCTTGAGATGAAATGCCTAGTCCGATAACTCCAGAGACTATTTCAGGAAGAATTGTGGATAAGGCCTGATCCACAAAATACAGAGGTGTTCTCACATTTATTTGAGTCTCGTTCACCTCTATTATGTCAGAACCTTATACTGCCTATATGGTATCTCCACTTTGTTCCTGTTTAATAGGATAAGTACATCAGTGATTTATACATAGTCATTAAACAGTTAAACAGAAGTACTCGCACTAATGTTGAAGCCATCAATAGAATTGGGTTCAGTAGTTAGATAGATAAAATTGCTGACTGTATCAAGGATACAATATTGAGACTGTAAAGGGGTACCTATTGAGAGAGGAAATATATAGAATTGCCCCTCTCCACAATTTCCCAACTATATGCTATTATCTGTGTTTTCTAACGGAAGGGTGCAGCTCATAGATTAAATCTGAAGCATCCTGCTTTTGGCTGTCAGTTATATCGGTACACGAGAGTTAGTTGAATGTGAAGTAAGACAAATTTCTGCAATGATGATAACGATGGTAATTTTCAGCATCCCCTTTAATCTATATGGAGTTTATATAATAATTGATATTGATAAGAGGATGTCATTTCAGTCAATTCTTTCAATTATTCTCGGTGATGCTAGTAAATATCGAATTCAAATAATGATGATTAAGATGATATTGTTGATCAGCATAAATGAATCATTTTCCCTTGCCCACGTTGAAGCGGAAGAAGATGATGTCTCCGTCCTCGACAATGTATTCTTTTCCCTTTTGAATGTATTTACCCTCGGCTTTTACAGCTAACTCGTTTCCCAAATGAACTAAATCCTCATACTTCATAATTTAGGCACAAATAAATCCCTTCTCGAAGTCAGTGTGAATCACACCCGCAGCCTGTGGAGCTTTACAAAGCTTGCGAATGGTCCAGCAGCGTACTTAGTCAGTGCCAGCAGTGAAGAAATAGATGAGATCCAAAGCATTGTAGCCTGATTTAATAATTTTAGGTAGCATAGTGCGCTTCTTGTCTTCCTTATTAGCCGCCTAATCCTTCTCAAACTCTGCAGAATAGGGAATCAACTCGCCAGGAACATTGGCATCAATGAAATCCTTGATCTTTTTAAGCCACTTGTTTTTTTTGTTTACGAAATCCTATTTGCTGAGATTTATCAGATAAACCACTGATTTGGCAGTTAGGAAACGATGAGTATTCAACACTGCAATCTCATCTGCTCTCCATTCCCCGTGGCGCACCCACTTGTTCTTTAGTAATATCTCATTTGCCTTAACTAAGACGTCTCTCTCCTCACGAGCTTCTTTGGGGTTTGTTCGCTTAATTACTTTTTACAAATCCTCCAATCTGTCAGTGAGATATTCTAGATCTTTAAGAACGAGTTCACTGTTGATGATTTCCATATCCCTGATGGGATCCACTGAATTCTCAGTATGAGCAATTTCATCATCTTCGAAGGAGCGAACGACGTGATAGATGCCATCAACATCACGGATATTGCTAAGGAAGTGATTTCCCAATCCCTATCCTTTGGAAGCTCCACGGACAATACCAGCAATATCAACAATTTGCAGTACTGCGGCAACTTATGATTTGGGGTGGTACATCTCGCAGAGTTTACGGAAACGGTCGTCGGGGACTGGAACTACAGCTTTATTGGGATCAATAGTGCAGAAGGGGTAGTTTTCAGCGGGTACGTTGAGATTGGAAAGTACGTTGTAGGTGGTGGACTTACCGACATTAGGCAGACCAACAATACCCATTTTAAGAGTGTTGGCTGGTCTTCCCCATAGGATGTGCTGCTCCTACTAGTTCCCTTTCTTTTTGGGTGGCATGTGGTTGAGATTAATTGATAATTTAATCAAAGATATAGATAATTAAAGGCGTGACGGTCCAATTCTGACTGAAATTGAAATATTACCAGCAAGAGTGTAGGACTGCTATTTTTAAGTCTAATGAGAAGAAATTTCATCGATAAAAGTTTTTTATTTAATTATAAGGATGAAGAGCTCATCATTTTTTATTTTAGGCAAGAAGAAGCATGCAGCCAAGTTTGCCACTGATGATGACTCCATCAGTTCTTTTGAGAGGCGGAAAAAAGTCATTTAAAAAAAACAGTCTATCCAAGAGAAGCAGCTTTTGAATTCGCAAAAGAAGCTAATTAGCCGACTGCGTAAAAGTATCAAAAAGATGCATACATTCCTAACTGACAATGAAAGTTCAGACGAATGGGAAAGTCAAGAAGCAAAACCATGTCCTCAACCCATTCCATAAGCCCACATTTCTGATAGCGAATGCGATAAATTACGCAAAAAAGTAAAGTTAAATGCTCCTTAAATGAATATGGCTGCAAACAAAATGGCTTTTGGCTAATATTTTAAGAATAAGATTTTGTTTCACGCTGGAACCCAAAGGGTTGACTGATATTTTAAATTGATTGTTATCATTATAAACATGATCAAAAATATCATTAAAAACATTACCTTGAAAAGGATTAGCAAGTAATGGATAAAGACAACAAACGAAGGAGGACCTTTTTTGGGTAAAACTAATAAAATGAGATTTTCAGAAGATAACGATAACAGACCCAATCAAGACAAAAATCCATCGAAACTATGGCTCATTCTCGCATTCGCTGCTGCTGGTGGCTTTATAGCTTATAATTTGCTTATTTCTGAATCTTCTCCTTCTATTTCTCCACAGGGGGTAGATCCTTCAAGAAGCACCACTATGAAACTAGGAGGAGACTGGTTGCTAACTGATATGAATTCTCAGCCTTTTTCAAGTAAGCAGCTGCGAGGTCAATACTATCTTATATATTTTGGTTTTACAAAATGCCCCGAGATCTGTCCAACAACACTCAACTACATCACTTCGGTAGTTCGTATAGCTCGAGTAATGATGGGTAGCGACATTCCTTTAAAAATAGTCTTTGTTTCAATTGACCCAGAACGCGATACCCCTGAGGTTTTGAAAAAATATTTGAAGATATTTGGCAAAGACGTCATAGGAGTGACAGCCTCCTCCATAAATGATGAGAATCTGAAAGATTGCATGCAAAAATATAAAATTTACGCAAACAAAGTGACTTCTGAGAACGGAAACTACAATGTTGATCATACCACTATGGTCTATCTGATGGATACTCGCAGTTTGTACCTAGGTCATATAAACCCTTCCCTGACAGAAAAACAATCAGCAACCAACATTATCGAGAAGATATTATAGCATTAATCCATTCAAAAGAAGCAAAAATAAACATCTATTTGATTATTTTTACTTTAGTCATACAATTTCGATTTATTCACTATAATCCTCAAATAATTGTCATCTATTTTAAGGGGAAAGCCTCTTATCATCAAAGCACATTATTAAAATTTTAAATTAACGTAAATAATCATTCAATCGCATAGATAAACATTTTTATCCTGTCCGATTGCCACAATTCCCTGTTCTCTAGTGACCATCATAGTGCTGAGACCTGATTCTAGTTGTACAGTGTGTGCGCAAACGCTGCCTTTATAATCCCAAAATTTTATTGTGCCGTCATTAGAACAACTAATAACCACTTCTTTCGAATATTGAATTAACTTGGTGATATGAGAAGTGTGCTCGGTCGGCAGGTTGCGAATCAAATTTCCTGTGGTTATGTCCCACATCTTTATACTCTTATCCAGACCGGCACTCAATAATGTGATGTTGTCCTGCAGCAACACAATAGTCCAGATAAAATCAAGATGTCCTGTCATTGTTTTCAAACAGGCAGAACTGTACTTTTTAGTCAGGCTCCAAACTTTTATGGTACGATCTGCGCTGCCTGAAATCAAAGTGTTTCCTGTTGAAGTACAGTCTAAGCAAAGGATATCACTCATATGCCCAGTAAAGTTTTTGATATTCTCTCCTTTTTCATAATCCCAAACTTTAATCGAATAATCAGCACTTCCAGAAGCAAAGTTCACTCCGTCATTCAGATATTTTAATGAAATAATGCATGATGTGTGACCTGTGAGTGTTTTTAAAGGAGCAAGAGTTGCAGCTTTCTTTGAGGAGGCACTGCTAATCTGGGAAAGATGAAGAGTACTGCTATTTAGATTTTAAAATTTAAGAGGATCCGGCCATATCTTGATGGTCTTATCATATGAGCCAGTTACCAGTTTGCTATTAGGCAAAATAATCATTGAGCGAATACCACCGATATGACATTGAAAGTTTCCTACATTCTAGAAAGTAGTCATATCGAACATGTTCACTGCTCCATCGTCAGAGCCAGTCAAAATTTTGCGATCAGGCAGTTTTACAGTCACATACACTGTTCGAGTGTGATTCTAAGTCACGCAGAGTATACCGATGAAAAAGATGCGGACTTTGCTATTTTTTTAACTCCTACGGCTGGAATGTTGGCCAAAGTTTAAAGCATAGCATTGGGATTGGTTTATTTATGGTTAGGAGTCGAGGGAGTACTACTACGATGAAGTGCAATGAGCAATGGTCCGGCTTGTGATAGCTTATTTTCAAATACATAGAAATAAGATTTTATACTCTCAAGACGATTGTAATCTATTTCTGGCGTTTAGTCATGCATTGACATCAAATTTTCGTAGTATTTACGAATTTCCTTGCCTTTTGATTCGTCTCCTGCCTCAAATACCAGCTTTTATAGAAGTTCACGAAGTCCAATGCTGTTCGTATAGTCCTTTGAAGCTAGCACGTCTTCGAAACTTTCGTAGTGCGCCATATAGCTGGTTGAAAATGCTTCTTCCACCTTTTTGAGCATAAACTCTTCAGTCTGAATGCATGGTTGAGTACTTTCTGGTAACTAAGCTTAAATTCTTCTAGCTGTCCACAAATATTGGTCTTCAAATCTGTAATGGTTTTTGTTATGGATTTGAGCATGTCGCCCAGTTAGGTTTAGAACCGAGATATTTATGCATTCACGACGTCATCGTACATTTTTCGTCTGGATTATTTGTTTACGAGATAGTCATGAATGTCAGCCTATCGGGAAAGGCCTCGCATAGCAAAACTCATCTTTTGTTCATACATGAGTTCAGCGATGTCCACTATGTATGTGTTGATATCATGCCTGCAATACTGTTTCTTCAGTAAGCAGCTGGAACATGAGAGTCGTTCGTTACATTGAGGATGCTTACAAAAGTATTACAGGGTTTTGGATGGATGTTTTGGACAGCTTACTCGATGATCTAACTTATGCGCTCTCTCGATTTACTATCCTTACCCTTCCATCAATAAGTTATAATCTTGTTTATTAAAATAAACTTCAATATATTTAAAAACGATAAATCAATATCATTTGAATAATTAGCCATATACTCGAATTCTTGTCTCTAAGATCATCACAGAAAGAAATACTATAAATCATTGACTTTATGTGCGAATCAGAGACTAGAGGTAGGAAGCCACTTCTTCTTTTAACTCGTTAACTTCGTTCTAAGATTTGAATGCCTTTTGTTCTGATTTTTATAGTTGATGACTCAAAAGTTCTACCTCCTTGCATTTCAAATCAAATAACTCTTTCAAAGCCTATAGTTCTCTCTTCACCTCATCCTTATCGCCTTCACCCTCGTCTTTGCGTAACAACTCTCGTTTCAGTTTATAATTCTAACGTCTTACTTCTTAGCAGATAGAGCACCCTTAATACTGACTTAAATTATTATTATTTTGGACGTATGATGGTATCTTGGTTAACTTACTTGGAACGGATTCTTGGAAGATAGTCTCAATTTGTTGATTTAAAGCTTTAAGGCGTGTCATCTTCATTTTAAATTTGCTTAATAGTTTAAACAATGATAATATTTGGCATATAATTAGAATGGAGAATGACTTCACCATTGACGAGATAATCAACCTCATGAAGAAAACGAAAAAAACAGACCCCATGTTTAAACCTCTTAAAAAATTAAAAACTGCTCTGGAAGTAACTGTGGCCTTAAATAGAGTATTGGACTTGATGCAGTCTCATTTGTTCCCACGAAAAGAGTGCTAATTTTTCATTTTGGGTTGGGAAATGAACTGGATAAATAGATTATCAATGAAACAAAACCTTAAAACCTTAGCTAAAATATAACAATAATTCCAGGACACTCCTTTTGCATCCTCAATTTTGTCAGTTCCTAAATGTCTAAAAAATATATTTAGAGGCAGCATCAAATGCAGTAAAGACCTGTTTACTTTCAATAAATTGCATACCAAAATATAACTCGTGTTCTTGTATTTCTTTTTTGCAAGGATCATTTCTTAAAATAAACAGAGGTCCTTTAGCTGCCAAATTGTGACTCAAAATATATTCCTTAAACTATCCCGGGACTGATTGTTGTGGAAGACATTCTAAGTGTCAATTAATAAGCTGATCTCATCCACAACATTGATCAAGGAAAATGGGAAAAACTCAATAATCGCAGGGTTCAGCACTACGGATATGAATTTAAATATGGTCGAAATCAAATTGATAAAGACTAAAAACAAGGTCAAATTCCTGCTTATTTTCAACCACTTTTGAATAAACTGGCCCAAGTGGAGATACTTAAAGATTGTTGCTTTGATCAGTTAACTATTAATGACTATTTTGCTGGAAATGGTATTCCTGCTCATTTTGATACTCATTCGCCTTTTTAATAAATTTTTATCTCCGTTAGTCTGCTTTCGGGATTAGTCATGGATTTTAGAAAATACAACGGGTAATAAAAATTTGTGTATTTGAAGGAAAGATCTGTCACAGTCTTTTCAGGATAAGGTACAATTGATATGATGCAGCACGTTATGCTTGGACTCATGGAATTAACAGTAGAAAAAGGGATAAAATCGACGGATAAATCAGATATCGTGCTCGGCGATTGTCATTAACATTTCGTAAAATTAAATTTAGCCCTTGCCAATGCCCTTACTATTTTTATTGTGATTCTCAAGGTTATAATCAGGAAACAATGAAAAAGAATAATCCATTATTAGTGAAATACTTAAGCCAAGGTTTTTATTAATAATTTAAAAATTACAGTCCTTAATAAATATAGAAATTATATGTTAATAAGGCATATAACGGTTTTGGATCTGATTTTCACAATAGAGTCATAGAATAAATAAAAGTATTGATGGAACAGGATATCGTCTCAAGTGATATGATCTTGGATATAGGCTGTGGGAATGGGTAATATCGAAAATATATTCCTTCTTCGGCCTATTACATAGGAATGTACATACTTCTTGATTCAGATAAAAATGCACTGTGATGATGCCCGTTGAGAATTAAATATATATGGATTGCTTATCACTAGGTTTTAGATCAACAACCTTTGATAAAGTTATCTTTATTGCTGTACTGCATCACTTCGCCTCCCATCAAAGTCGTCTTGGAGCTCTAAAATAAGCTTGGAGAGTGCTGAAGTTTAAGGGATTACTGTATTTAACAGTGATGAATTATGAATCTGAGAATAATAAATAATCCTATTCGACCCCTTAAATATTTTTAAAATATTGCTTACCAGCTAATAAATTGTCTACGAACGAAATAAAGCCAAAAGATGTATAAATCCAAACACCTAAAATTGAGGTAAGGGGACATATTTTCCGTCGATACTATCATTTATTTACAAGATAAGAAATAAAGTAACTCGTAACAGACGCAAATTTTAGCATTTTATCAATCTAATTAAGCAAGGAAAATATTATAATAAAAGCAGTTAAAAATAAATAGAATAATGTTTGATTTTATTGAAGTTAATTTCATTAATACCCATATTTAGATATAGTAGATCTATGCTGGCCATGATTTGCCTTATAAAAAATTGGTTTTTTATTATACTCTATGAATATCGAGATGATTAATTTTAAATAAAAATCACATCCATGAAATACAATATTAAATAAGTAGGATCGGCTTATTTAATTTTGTTTTTAAAAATTAATGAGGTTGATATTATTTAATTATTTAACAGACTAAATTTGAGAGTTTTGATCTGTATAATTTTTAATTTTGTTCAAGCAAATAGCAGCAAAAAATATAATAAAGCAATAATTGTTAATTTATAATTTATTAATTTCCATTTAGACTTTGTGATGGTTATTAATTTTAATATTTCGCGAATCTATCAGTTTATTATTCTGTTTGGATATGATTGTATTTGTATATTTTACAGCTTGTTGCCTTTTAATCAAGATAATCTATCAGCATGATATCAATTTTTTACAATTTATTAAATTTGTCTTTAATTGTTTGAATAAATTATTATTGCATTGATTGAATCATATCAATAAGAATGAAGACTAAAATGTTTAAGATCAGATCTATCTCCTCTGATGATTCACCCAGAAACACAACTAACAATGTAGATAACAAAAAACAAGCAACTTCTTGTTTACCTGAAGTTTCTTAGATTGGAGAAAGGGAAAATTTCAATTAATTTATGGATATTTTCAAGACCTTCATGAAAGAAAGCAATCGCAAAAACAAAACAACAACTAAATCTTTCTAATTAGAAGCTCGTGACAGAGAAGTTATCATAGATTTACCTGAAAGATAAAAATACAACGGAAAGATCTTTCAAGACCAACTTAAAAGATGGACTGCTCGAGTTATTAAAACTGTGTCTTCAGCAGCTTTCCATTACTTTTCTCGAAATTAGATGAGTTTCGAGCAAGCCAAAATCTACTGCTCAGAAAATATTTTTCGGAATATAGTACTTCTTGCTCAAGAGAGTGGTCTTTCGGCTAAATAGATCTAGGTGATTGATACTCACATTAAAGTCAATATCCTCGATTATCTCGCAGCAAAATATCCTTAAACTGATTCCACTGAAATCAATAAAAAACTGGAGGAAAATGTGCATTAAATAGACAACATTGATTCCTTGAACAACAACTATTTTACTCATACAGATTTGGTGTTTGAGTATAGAGAGGATGGCAATTACAACGATTTGATTATGCGGATGATGAACGATATCATTAATTTAGCTGATAAATAAATTGCAAATCCAAAGGAGAGCAAATCGACTAATTTAGGCTATTTTACTAAATTTATGACAAATGTGTTCTAGAAGGTGGAAGATGAAGGATGGATGAAAAAACAAGATAATGAGTAAGTGGTAAATTAAAATATATAAGTGCATAATATAAGTTCAAAATAAGTTTTATAGATCAAATTGCCTAACTAAAATTCAACAGACTTTAATTAAAGAATCCAAAAGCATAAATAATAAAAATAAAAATACTGTGCCAAAGTGAGAGAGAGTACACAAATTACTTGATAGATCGTAAGATTCCATAAAATACGCCAACTTACAGCAAAAAAGAAATTGACAATATGAACATGGATATTAAAAGGCCTTTTATCTTGCGTATTTTAAGCGATTGGTGTGATTAGCTATGGTATAAATATGAAACCGGAAGCTATTATACTAATAGATCGGAAAGTATTAAAGTGCAACGGGGAGACTCAGTCAATAGTTTACTTGCCTGGATGCGTCGAGATCTAGATCGAAGACTCAAATAAGAAAAAAAGGAAATATAAAAGTTTATGCAAGAACTGAAAGAGAGTAACTACGAGATACAAGCTAATATTATTTAGCAAGAACTAAATCGCAAAGATCCAGCAGATGAATATCTTGAGTAGATCTAGAGAATAAGAGGTAAACTTTCATTGAAGACGGCCAATAATCTGAATTAATGTCTTATTTCCTTACTTAATAAGCTTATTCACGGGTTGCTCAAAGCTGCTAAACAAATGCATGATGAAAATCAGTTGAATGCTTACTCATTTTGGCCTTCTCCTGCTAATCTCCTTACCTTTCGTTCAGGAAATATCATGCAGAGCAATATTTCCTCTAAGTAAAAGGAGATAATTAGAATTTATAAGGAGTTGCAAAGAATTAGCAGAGAAGCACCATAAAAGTTACGTATTGTAAGCAGTAAAAACTTGCTAAGAACTAATAACAATCTCCTATTAAACGTTATATTTAATAATAATATACTGTGTGAGATTAAACTTACAGTCACAACTCAGACCTATGACTTCATCAAATGCAATAATTTATTTCACCATTACTTGGGTGAACTAAAACGCTCTCATTTTGGACCACTCACTTAATTGTGTAGTATATGGAGATCCCTGGACAGGAAGATCTAAATTTTCCAGGAATTAATAGATGCTGATAATCTAAAACCATAGCATATAGAACATACCTGCAAGAAATTTGGTAAAAAGTTTTAAATGGTGAAACATGAGCGATCTTTTATGTGTGGGCAGTGCAGTCAAACGTATTTTCATAACAACTATCTGCGTCAACATACAAAATGCCATATATGCGGATTTTTCGTATGTGCTAGATGTAAATTGCGAGAAGAAAATGAAGAAATGCTGATATCTTCTCTTATTATTAATCCAGCGCTGAGAAAATAGTGCACGCGCAGTGTGGCAGAATAGGAGTAACTTCCCAAATTTGGAGTTTGTGTGCAAATTGAATCTAAAATACCAAAAGCGGAAATATTTACTCATATAATTTAGTAAAATGTTAACAAATAATATATTGTCGGTCGCAATAGCGGTGAAATATATGAGATCTAAAGTATAGCGAAAGTGAAGGATCTCCGTATATTTCGAAGCAAATACATTGTGTTTGAGCTAAATATGAACTCATAATAATTTTCAGCTATTAGTGATGGATAAGCTAATACAAAGTACATTCTGCCTGTTGAAATTAAGAGAAATTACCTCAAATAAAAATAAAGTATTTCGCTTATGGACCAGAATTTGACCTCCTATTAATGCAGTTAAATTTTATCAGTAGGGACATCTATGCAAAGAGAGGTGGTTAAAAATTTGTTCTTGGCAGACAATTGCTTCAATTAACTGCCTTTCGATCCTTAAAAAATTCCAAATCTTTCATGGCTTACTTTAAGTAATTTGAATAATATTTAGGTCGAAATGCCATAACAAATTTTGCAGGATTATAAAAATGTAATAATTTGACTAATTTTATTGGAGTTAGCTGTTATCTTTAAACAATTCCAACGTAATTCTTCAGTTTAACAAATTTATAAAAATTATCTCTTTCAGCAAACAAAATTAAATAAATTCCTAACTAAATTGCAAATCTAACAAAATTGTCGTACCTTTAAATCGAGGGAAATGAATTAACTTGCCTACCCTAAAGTTTGTGTGACTGTTTGAATTTATAACATATTGACGTGAGATAAAATCATATAAAATCACTACCAGAGAATATACATCAACTACATAAATTAACAACTCTTATTTGTAATAAAAATCAAATCGAAAAGTTACCTGGGCGGATCGGAGACCTTAAGAAGTTAAAAGAAATTAATATATCTGAAAATTAATCTTTTAGTGCTCTTCCTGATACCTTTTATAGTCTAGAAAATTTATAAATTTTGGATGTCTCCATGACCTCTCTTGACCGGATTTCAGAAGAATTTGGAAAATTAACTAACCTCAAATAAATTAAATTTTCCAAATGCAGCAATATCGTTGGTCCACCATCTTCCATAAATCAACTAAAGAATCTTTAAACAATGGATTTTGGTGGACTTTATCAAATGCAGCTACCTAAAAATATATGGAACTTAACATCATTAAAAAATATTAATCTAAGCAGATGCAACATAATTCAACTGCATCGATAATTTAAGTATCTAAAAAAGATGGAGACTTTGAATCTTTCAAGTAATCAGCTTGGTGGGGGCCTTACCGATTTGTATGAGTACTTTACTGAACTTAGAGAATTAATAATTGATTCCAACAACCATGGAACCTTTCCAAAATTATCAAATTGCCGAAAATTAGTGAAATTGACTCTCAGTCACAACGCAGTCACATAGATTCCCAATTAGATTATAGAAAACCTTATTAATTTATAATAGTTGAGAGTGGCTTAAAACCAACTATAATACTTTCCTCCAAGCATCACCAAACTTTCAAATTTGGTTATTTTTGAAGCAACATCAAATCGCCTTCACGGCATAATCAAATAATCTTAATTATAAGAGGTAAAAGCTTCTACTAATTCAATGTGGCCAAACTTGCAATAATTTCTATTTAACAACAATAATTTGACCGAAATACCTTCCATTCTTTTTAAAAGCACTAAATTAATCAATTTGTTCCTATCTAAAAATCAGATTGATAAAATCCCTCACTAAATAGGAAGCCTTAGTTGTTTAAAGAATATTGACTTGAATTATAATCAGGTTGAAGAACTGCCCATCGAGTTGTCTCAAATCAATAGTTTATAGGGAATTTATATTTCATACAATCGGATCAAAGTCGTGCCTGCACATCTGCAAAACTCGACCAGTATCAAAAATTTTCATGTTGATGGATGCCCTATCGAAATAATTTAAGCTCCCGAATGGTTTATGAATAATGGTGTTATCTGTGGTTAACTTTATGCTCATGCCCAAGCGGTTATTAAAGAGAAGGAACGTATGGAATAAAATATAATTAATAGCAATGAAGAGCAATAAAGATAATCGTAAATAAAATGATGAATAGACATCAATAACATATAGATCAATTTATTATTAAATTACATTAAGTTTGTTTAGTCATATTGTAATTAAATTAAATTTAAAAAATGTTTTTCATTATTTACTAATATTCTCATTGCGTATCCATAGAGACCACATCTATCCTTGAAAAAATATTTTTTATTTATAATTTAACCGAAATGATAATCGTAAACTTATTTTATTTTTACCTGTTCAATCTTTTTCTACTAATTATGAATTAATCTATTAATTTTAATCACAAATATTTATTAAATAAAGATCTCATAGATTCTAGTTAAAGATTAATAAATTTAGCATATTAATTCTTGGGGATTCAAATGCTCGTAATGGTCTAAAGGCTAAAGTAAATAACAATTTAACGAATGATTATTTTATTACATTGGGGACAACATTCCAATTTTACAAATAAAATTTAAATAATCATAAGCAATTATCTATTATCAAGGCAATATTCTCACATCAAATCTACAACACTTATGACCCTTATATCCAGTTGGAATAATTCTCAAATATTTTGTGCTAATTGGAGGAATTTATATGGTTTTTATCGTTGTTGTATCTATATTTCCATCAAACTATTGTCCGTTGAAAGCAAAGCTAAATATTTTTCCGTCTTAAGAAGTGGCTAGCTTTATCTTTGTCACCCATTGTGAGTTTGAAACTCTTCCTTGTAAATCAATCGCTACCACAGTTTCAATTTTCTTAAATTCAACCTATAGATAATCTTTTTCTGGAATATTGCAAGTCGAGCCTGATGCTATCCATGCCTCAATACTATTAAGTTTATAAGCTTTATAATTATCGTTTCCTTACCAAAATGAAGACATTCTAACTTCTGAGATGCAATTTTAGAGAATAGCAAGCCGGGGAACGCGAGGAGCTTGATTTACTTGAGGAATTCCATGAAATTGGCATACACTTTTATAGAGTGGGGAAATTTACAGATACTCCCGAATCATCTATTTTCCTCTGTATAGTTTTAGGGTTTTATCCTACATTTTATTGAATTTTTTATATACTTGTTATTAAAATATTTTGAATTATATTGATCTTTATAACAAACTCTTCTTAATTTGTGAACAATAATCTTCGGCTGAGAGGTTGCAAATCAACTTTAATCAATATAAAATTATAGTGTTTAATGAAAAGTAGGTTTTTTTAGTTTAAATAATCTCCACAAAGCGGATTTATTAATGAAAAATATAAATCGTACTTTGTGTGAAACTTTTCCTGAATTTTAAAATAGTTGATATAAATAGTCCTTAGCTTGGTCTACTTCATGTAAAGTAGTTATTAGCAAAGAAAAGTACTGGTGTAATGATGAACGTATATTGAGTGGTTGATTGAAGTAAAGTCTTGAGATATCGCCTCAAAACTTGGGTTGATCAATTTTTTTTCACTAAATAAATTTTACAGATATCTAGTTTTTTTGATATTTGTACAATAATCTATTGAAGAACATGATTAATATGTAAAGATATTTTAGATAATTAAAAATACTTTCGTTATATTCCTTAACATATATATTGAGAGATAATAATCAACCTCAGGACAGCAAGAGATTAACAAAGGAAGAACTTAAACATAAATCATCTTTGACAGACACAGAGAGAATTTTTAGTTCAAGCCTTATCAACTAACTCAAATGCGAGATGTGAGTACGAGTTGAACATAATTTATTTAAGTCAAGACAGCCAATATATTCATCGCGATAATTTAAGCACTTTTGTCAATCTGTATGTAATATCTAGAGCAACCATCAAGGAACTGAAATCCGAAATCTCACGAATGGGCAATAATGTTGGAATATTCGACAGATTCAGTAATAAATTAATTCGAATTATAGCATTTTAGTTTACATAATAAATCAAGAGAGCCTTTTCATATTTAACTGAGATTATTATTTCCCTAAAATTAGGAAATATCACTGGATTTACAATCAAATTGATGAGAAGAAAAGTGTTTCTTTTGAAAATATTTTTACAAAATAATAATAAATTGGGTCTCGAAAGTCATGACAGTTGATTTTTATTCAAAGGAGGTTGATAAAACATTCAAACGAAACTAATGATGAACTTTTATCAATTTCAAAAATATCTAAAATCTTCCTATTCCCTAACTAATATCTGCTGAACATCAATCGAAGATTAGAGTATCCAAATGATGATAGATCTACACTGAATTCATCAAATTACTTACCACTTATATTTGGCAACACATAAGCGCAGTAAATTAATATAAAAAAAATCTCAAATAAAATAAATCAGTTTAATTACAATCTGTAGTTTAAGAAAGGCCTTTAAAATATCTAAATTCAACTTATGATAAAGCTTCTCTTCAAGGTAAAAACTTTCTAAACGACAAACAATCATAATTAAATATCCATTAATTAGAAAATCGATAAAGCCCAAACAAAATCAGATAACAGATGACAGGCGACTTGTATAATTAAAACTTTTACTCTTCGAGAAGGCTTTTGACTCGGCCAAGATGCCATCCCAAAGTTGAATCCTATTTTAGATGGCTACAAGGGCTCCCTCAAGAATATCAGAATATTAGGGGTCGTATCTTGAGCTCAAATTCAAGAGGAGGTGAGTTGTCTTGGGACCATGGAAACCTCCGTCTAGCTCAATATGCCTGTTGAGGTAAAATTTTAAGACTGTGCAGTTAATGTTAGTTCCTTCAATACATTTCACCAATTTTGTGAACATTTGGGGAATAGGGTCCTCTCTCCCAAAAAAGAACTGCCCTCCTGTGTAGGGAACAGTCTTAAATATGGCACTGCAGGTGTTGAGGTTGAATTTCTTAACATAATCTGGACTATCTGCTTCTAGGATTAACTTTTATATGTCTGAATAGGTATTTTCTTCATCAGTCATAGCAGCTACTCTTTTGATATGCTCCCTAATTGGCTTTGTATTGGCTCCAATTTCCTCCATGCCTTTCAAATAAAGTTCAAAATGAGAGAGATGTTTTCCTTCAACATCAGTGATATCGGTTTCCTCTCCGATTACAATTTCATTTATAAATCTAGCCGCATTGGATTCGGCACAAGGAGTCCAGAATCTCCTTGTATTGGTGATGTCTCTTTGAAGATCCTTGATTAACAAGAAGAAATCCCAAACAGCCCAACAGTGCCTCTCCATGAAGAGCTTAAAATGTTCATGAGTGGTTAAGGATGTATAAATTGGATGAGAATGTAGCCTTGCTTGAGCTCCAATCAGCTTGGGGTTTGACAATAGTAATTGCTGCATTTTCTTCATCTTTATGTCCTTGAAAAATATATAAACTTATTTGTTCTTTCCTAAATGTAAACTATAAAAATTAAGAAATCGTCTATTTTTCGAGATGTGTTGATAAAAAGAACTCAAATTTTCATTTCCAACGAGCTATCAAACCATGAAAAAGATTCCTTTTGAAATTATCTCTTCTAAAATTTATAGGACAGGTGATCTTGAAAGGTTTATTACTATTCTTATCTATTTATATATGAAAAATACGATAATTAAAAATCACTAAATTTTGATTTAAAAAAGAAAAAAGGAATATTTTCAAAGACCAAACCTGTCTAGCTGTCTATTGAACCATTTTATAATCTTTTTCATTTTTTTCTTTTCTTTTAACTATATGAGTTATCATGAAGCCATCATTATACTGTAAACAAAATACTATTGAAACAAGGGACTTGCCTTTGATGATTCGTTGACAGCAAAGACACATTTTGAGATACCCAAAATATACTGATTCATAGCCGTGCATACACATTCAGAAGGTTCAATGAGTATTGCTTGCAAATAAAAATATCGGTTGAGCTCAACCAATTTACAAAAAGCTTTTGGATTAACTACGAAAAATTAGTCTGAGTGGGAGAACACTGCGGATGGAAAAGGCACACTGTTGACTTAACATAATTAACATAATCAATTCAATGGACGACCTTCATAATTAACTATTGCCTAGAAAAGGAATTTCTGAGTGTGGAATATATTGACTATGACCAAAAATGACACAAAAATGTATTTACCGTGATGATGATGACAGTATCAAAATTTTAAAAACTTCCTTTTTTATATTCAACTAAAATCTCAAGCATATCATATATTTCAAGAAATGATTAATAAATGATATCTTTAAATCATCAGTGTTTGGACAAACAATGCAAAGTTAACTCAATGTTTTGTTGATAAATCGAATCTTTCATTTCTCTTTTGTAAAGTATTACTGCTTTAAACCTGAAGATTATGCCAGAATTTGTCGATCATTCAATGAGATATCTCAGCAAAATAAACGTTAATGCCATAGTTTTCTCATTTGTGATTTGTGGGTTGATTTTTCCATCATTTAACGCATCAATAGTTTAGTAAATTTATCAAAGGATTGAGCCATATTCTAAATTTACTAGCCACAAGAAATACGCCTATTGCAGTTATTTTATTAATTTTGCAGCCATATTTTTGTTATAACTTAAGGAAAATGAATTATTCATTGTTCTTCTCTTTGACTCAAGATTATTTTTAGGGTATTTTCTCAAAGATTTTTCATAGTTTCTATTTGTTTTTGAATAGATTTGCAATTGTACAGTTATTTATGATTACCTTTGGAAGTTTAGAAAAATCTTAAGTCGTAATGATGTCGCTGTCTATTTGACTTCAATAGTTTTTTCTACAGTTAACATGGACATTGGAAGCTTCAGAGAATAAACTCTTTGCTTTCTGAAGTCATCATCTAATTTTCTGTTAGAAATATACTGAGTTGATGAAAGGCGTATATGAGAATAAGCTCGATGTCAAGGTTATGAATTGTTTAAACTAAAAAGAAAGGAAACTTTCCTATCATTGGCCAGGGCGACTTTGTTATTCTATCATTCTTTATATTAGGAAGATTATTGTTTTTGACTTAACTTACAATTTTAACTGCTCATCGGTGCCAGCTTTTTTGATATTTTTATAATTATTGTCAATATTATTTTAGGTAATTAATAAGACTTAGGCTAAGCCGGATCATTTTGAATATAAAGTTAATTTGATAGAATGACAACTTCTTGAAGTAAGATGTCTTCAAATATAGTGATATATATTATTTTACAACATTTGCCTGTAGTTGGATAATCGTTACTTTTATAGAAGGTGCGATGTCAATCTTCTGCATTTGCTGTTTGCTATTTTATTTGTTTTATATTGTCTTCTGCATCTTTTTGCTATAAAATAAATTTATCCTTTTACTAATTTTAATTTTGATATTTCCACCATCTCTTAAAGAAGGATTTCAAGTTACCTGACGGGGAAGATATCTCCAAAGGTTAGTAGATATCTACTAGTTATGCGGTTAAAGAAGGCTAAAATTTAAAAGATATGTAAAAGTGTAAAATCGAGTTAAAACTAGGATTCACAGAGTATTTTACTTTAAAAAAGAGAAAAGTAATTTATTCACTACTCACTATGAATTTATAAATCCTAAATATTCTTCTCACTTTTATTGTATTTTGTTTTAATTGATATTTATTTTTTGAATTTCCTAATGATACCAAGCCGGTTTAAATTTACCCATCACCATTATTTATGATGATGCCATGATAAATTATAGAGTCCATCAGTCAATTATTCAGCTGATGTTATCACCAATGGATCAAAAAACCTCACCTTATTAAGAAATTATATTTTTGGCTTTTAAAATGTCTAATAAACAGTTTTTGGATGATACTAATAATAATTCTTAAAGTCATTTTGCCTTCTTCTCTTCCTCTTAATATATAAACATATTCACGGACAGATACGCGATAAAACTCTTGATTTGATAAAGATATTTATTTTAGAGTTCTCCTTATCTAAGTTATTTTAATTTAAAAAGTTAATAAAGTAAAAAGCAGAATTTCGTAATGAAGAATAATCACTCGTTTCCAATCAACAGATTTTGAACTTTTTCATTATCCAAATAATTAATTTATCGGAACACAGATGTTCCAAATACAGGCAGTTTGATTTTCCATTCCGTCAGCAGGGATCTATCAGTCTGAAGTTCTTGCTGAATTGTTTTGCTCTGACCGACTTCACCTCTGTCGCACTGAGTCCGAATTAAAAATGTATTTGATGGTTTTATCCTATAAAGAACCTGCAACATCTATTTGCAGCTTTTCAGCAAGTCTGGATACAAGATAAATATTCTGTCTGCGGAATGAAAATAGGCTAAAACATCCGGATCGTAGAATGCAAAATCTTCATTAACTCCTGGAGAATCCCAAATATTGATTTTGTTATTTTAACAAACAGCAACTTTTCTAATATCAGCGGTGACTTCTCCAATACCAACCGCCAAATTTGTATTGCAAAAATAATTAATCAGAGAAGATTTTCCAGAAGAGATGTTACCGATAAGCACATGATGCTTTTCTCCATCTTTTTTGGGAATTTTTTATTCAAACTTTAAAATTTATACATTATCGAGGAATATTTTAAAAGCTTTTGCTTTAAGCTGTTTATAAAGGGCTGAACTTTTTTGTAGTTTGCCTTGACTGTAAGCTTCTTCCAATTTTTTTTGCAATTAGCGAATGAGTTTGGTCAATTCTTTGATTTGCTGCCGTGATTCTTCTAGTTGCTTCATAATTTCTGGATCCTGTACATATTGTCTTTAAACAGTGGTTTTATTTTAACTATCTTATTGAGCAGTATCTTAGCCTCCACTAAAAAGTGATCCCATATAATACTTTTTATTTACCAATCTAAATTTTAATACTTATAATTTTGTATACTTATTACAATCCGATTAAAAATTATCAGTATTAAAATACTTTTTATTCTGTTATACTTTTTATTAAAATATTATTGATAAAGGGCTACTATGGGAGCTTTTCTATCCTTCCTTCTCGGGTAACAAATTAAATATTTTAACGAAAAGAAAAAAAGATAGGCAATATCTACAAATTAAGAGTTAAAAAATCAATAATAGTTACTGAGAGTCATAGTCAAAGAATTCTAACTGGAAATATAGGAAGCCCAATCATTTGGGAAAAAAATGAAAGATCCAAAGAAATTTAAGTAATTTCAGGCCATAGCTTTTTAAAACTATATTGAAAAAATTAAATAAATGAATCTTTCAGAATACGTAGCCAAAGAATAAGGTAAAAATATTAAACTTGTTGTTGGTCGAATTTCTTCAGGCAAATCTAGTTTAATAAACACGTTCTTTGATATTCAATTACCAGTCGGAATTGGATAGACTACTTTAGATACGGCTCTAGTTTATCGTGATAACGGGGTTTAAATTTATGATACTCCGGGCGAATGCTAGATTTTCGACACAAAAACTCTTGATAAAGTTCAGTACATTGCCTTAAGTGATGAGGTTTACATACTATATGCCGAATCTCTCAAGACAATTTAGCATATGGTGCGAGTTATAGCAGTTATTAAGCCTAATCACACTTTTCTTTTAAGAACTCAATGCGATCTCTTCAGCTAAGGCTCAAATAAAACCGTAAAAGAAGAAATTTAAGAAGATTATAAAATATTAAAAAAATGGAATCTTTCTGACTTGAAGATATTCGCAACATCAGCCAAGATAAAAGATGGATTTTAAAATGATAAGGTGAAAGCAATGATGATAGCCAACAATATGGATTCCCTTTAAAAAATAGATGATTTTGTTTAAAGATGAAAGTAGAAATATTTTTTCATGAATAATGAGTAATAAATTCGTTGAAATTAAAAATTGCATATAATTTAGATAGTTTAACTCGATCAAAAAAATTGTAATAAATTTTATTTGCATAAAATTAAATATTCTTTCAATAGAATTAAGAAAGAGATAAATATTTTTGAAGTAATTTTATTATTTAATTTATATATTTTTGCAAATTGTTTAATCATGGTTTAATTTTTAAAAATTTCAGTAAATTTAGCTTTCTTATAATACTTAAAATTGATAATGCTTCTACTATCTGATATAAATTATTACTCGAATGGTAGCGCATGCGTTGTTCGTCAAATTTTCTCGTTCTGTAATTCACAGACTTGCCTGGATTGTTATCTTATCGAAAACAATTGCATTGGCTGCAAATGACTGCATAAGGTGCAATTATATCAAATGCATTGGATATGGCAATTATCTTTACCCCAATCAATGAAAAGAAAGATTCTTGCTTCATTACTGTATATAAGAACAATTTTTGGTTTAAATGTAGTATTGGCATTATCTCGATGAAACAGTTTGATTCTATATGTTATATAATAGTGACCCATGAGAAACAAGATCGCACTCCTGGTTAAATTTGTTATTATGACAATATAACTACCTGCCTCATTTTTTATGCTTACTAAGTCTACTATTTTGTGGATTAAAGATGTCTTTTATCTTTTTTGCAGTTTTTACTAATCTCAACGCTATCTTTGCTATTCAGATACAATATTAACTCATAAAATTGTTCTCCATATTTTTAATGTTTGCCACTAAAACTCAAACTGGGGCGTTGTTACATCACTAATATTAAAATGTTAAAGTTGCGCATACCTAATACTATTTTGAGCTTATCAAAGTTTACCAATCTAGCCCATCGTAATAATTAATTGCTTGAAGGTAAGTATTTACAAGTTTTGCCCTTCAATAGCAGCCTCGTTCTTTTTCAATTAGCAGTAATAGACTTCGCTATCATATTGTGATAATTCGTTGCTGTAGTAGAGGAGATTAAAGATTGATGGACAATGATATAAATTGTCAAATCCAGAATTCCTCTTCTGGGATACCCTTGTTAAAATATTTTTTATAAATTATCATAATTTAAAAATATTTATATATAACTTACGATCATAAAAATTAAATTCAAAATCCTTCTAATTTTCTGATATTCTTTTTGATGGCTTTATCTTATCAATTAAGTCAATCTGATTTGCAATTTATTGTCTTGCACTTCTTACTTATCAGAGGAAAGCAAAATTATATTTATTAACTGGTTATGATAATGATTTGTACTTTACAAATGTGAATAAATATGTTCTGCCGTGACCATTAACATTTGATATATGCTTTATAAACATTATAAATGAAGATAATTATGTTAATTTGGTTTAACCTTGTAATATTTTTTGCTTATAAATTTTCTAATTTGATTAATTTTTGCTAAGATACACTATTTGTATTGAAATCTTTGATACATTCCATCCTCTTGATTTATTAAATATATTAGAGTATATATTTTATTTTAGAATCTTCCTAAAATATTAAAATATTACATGGATATTAATTTAAACCCAAATAAATTTAATTTCAATATTCATTTGTCAATTTTAACAGAAGATTTTTCAATAAAATGTTAGGAGTAAATCATTGCAAGTTAAAACTCAAACTGTAACACCGCATTGTTATGCTGTTCCAGTACATTCCAGATTCACAGCCACATGCCATTGAGTTAATACTAGAGTAGTCAGATCCTGCTGCAATATAAAAAGTTTAAATTTTAGTGCTGGCACTCAAAATTATATTGCGAACTGTCACGGATGCCACAAGTTGAGCTGGAGAACCTAGGATAACATATGGAATTTTACTACAGTTTATTGTGCATCCGGTACTTGGACAGCTAACGATGCAAGCGTTCGTCATTACATCCCAAATGTATCCAGGAATGCACTGACAAGCAACTCCGAAGAAGCCAGTTATCGAATTTGGTACAGCTGAGGTTCCACACGCCACACATGTCATGGTGATGTCATTCCAAATCGAATAGGGAGAAGTCGCTGTAGAACAGTTGCAAGTCAGATTACTAATGGTCGCACCAGTCGGACAGACGAAACATTTAAAGTTGGGCCTAATGATGCTCCCAGTCGGGCAGGCACAACCAATTCCAGTCCAAGAAAAGGTTGTATCGATGCAGTTGCATGTTGTTGCATTTAATCGATTTACGGCATAAATGGCGCTATTACAAACTACACAGGTTGTTGTTAAACCAGCTCCAACTAATACAGCTGAAGAACTTTAGCAGATACAACCGATATTGGGAGACCAAATAAACAAAGAACTGATACAATTGCAAGAAGTTGATGTAAGGGAACTGACTGCGTATAATGTTGAATTGCAGGCAACACAGCTATAAACACCTACTATGGATAAGAATATTACGGAATTAGCTGCTGCACAAGCACATTGATGTGTAGAGCCTGACCAAACGAGGGCAGTGGATACACACCTACAGGTTGTACTATTGTATTTGCTTGCAGCATAAATGGTGCTATTACATACTAAGCAAGTAGCTGTTAATCCATTACCAATTACAAGAGCCTGAGAATTACCACAGATACAGCCAGTGTTGTTAACCCAAACAAATGTAGTTTGGCAGCTGCAAGTGATGAAATCAATCATGATTACTGCAAATATCGAGGAATTGCAAGTAATACACTAATGGACTCCTCCTGCAGTAAGAAATACAACGCTATTGGCCTGAGTGCAGACACACTGAAAAGTGGTGTATGACCAATAAAGGGCCGTGGATAAGCAAATGCATGCTGTCGCGTTATGTTTGCCATTTGCCCAAATGGAGCTACTACAGACTATGCACTGATATCCTGTGCTAGTATTTGCAATGACGGCAGTTGACCCACAATCGCAGAGACGAGTGATGGGATTCCAGCTAAGAGGCGAAGGACAGAGGCAGGAATAAGAGTCTTTTTGACCAATTGAGTAGACTGTAGAATTACATACGACACAGTGAATTACCGTTCCATTAATTACCATAGCAGTGTTTGGGCCACAGTCACAGTATCCCAAAGGATTCCAATACAAATAAGTATGAGCACACGAGCAACTGATCGCAGTAACCTTGGCAACAGTGTACGTGTTGTTGCTTCCACAGGCTATGCACTGTCCTCCACTAACTACATAAGGCGAGGGGCAGTTACATGATAGACTGGTATTATTCCACATGAAATTATTCGAGCATCCACATGAGCCATTAACTGTTGAATTGCTGAAGTAGAGAACTGTTCGACAATCGAAACAGACCGTAGTTGTAGAAGTAATTGCATAAGTTGGATTGCAAAAGCAAAAAGAGCCATTAGTAGAAGGTAGTTGCAGAGGATTCTGACAAATACAAGCGCCTAAATTTGTAGAAATTGTAAACACCCACACAAGAGCTGAGGGGCATTGGCAATTATTAGTTCCTGAGACGGGTCCTGCACTGAATTAAGCTGTGAGGCAATTAAAGCATAAAGTGCCTATTATAATGCTGACTGTTAAGTCGCAAATGCATTGACCTCCACTTAGATTAAAGGAATTTGAACAGACACAGGACTAACTTGTACTATTCCAAACAAAATTGGGCAAACAGCCGCAGGTATCTGCTACTGTTGAATTGGTAGAATATAGAACAGTTCGGCAATCAAGACAAACAGTAATTGTTGAGTCAATTGCATATGAGGGGTTACACATGCAAGACCTGCCATTAACAGAAGGAATTTGCAGCGGGTGACTGCAAGCACATGCTCCTGAGTTTGTTGAGACAGTATACACCCATACAAGAGCTGTTGGGCATGCGCAGTTGCTCGTTCCTGAGATTGCTCCTAAACTAAATTGAACTGTTGAGCAATTAAAGCATAAAATTCCAATCATAACACTTGTTGTTGAGTTGCAAATGCACTGTCCTCCGCTGATAACAAAAGGTGTTGGGCAGAAGCATGTTTGACTAGTGCTAATCCAAACAAAGTTAATTAAACAAATACATGAGCCTAATAAAGTCATATTTGTGGAGTAAGCAACAGTTCTGCAATCAAAACAGACCAGTGTTGCTAATGCAATTGCATAGGCAGGATTACAAATGCAGGAAACGCCATTAATTGAAGGAATTTGTAATGAATTACTGCAGGCGCATGCCCCTATGCTTATTGAAGCAGTAAAAACCCACACAAGAGCACTAGGGCATGAACAATTGTTTGTTCCTGAAACTGGTCCTGTGCTAAATAGAACTGTAAGACAATTCAAACAAACATTATTGATAATAACACTAGTAGTTAAGTTGCAGATGCACTATCCTCCTCTAATAACATAAGGTAATGGGCAAACGCATAATTGACTGATGCTGGTCCAAATAAAATTGTTCAAGCAGCTGCAAGAGCCAGAGGCAGTTGAGTTGGAAGAGTATTGAACAGTTCGGCAATCAAAGCAAACTGATCCACTTGTTAAAATTGCATAAGAAGGATTGCAAATGCAGGAAGTGCCGTTACTCAATGGAATTTTTAAAGAATCTTGGCATGTGCAGGTACCTAAATTTGTTAAATTCGTAAAGACCCAAATAAGAGCAGAGGGACATTGACAATTGCTAGTTCCTAAGACGGGTCCTGTGCTGAATTGAACTGTGAGACAATTAAAACATAAAGTGCCTATCAAGACACTAGTTGCAGGATTGCAAATAAGAATACAGTTTCCAACTCCAGTGCCATTCAATGTCCAGATGTAATTAGCAATGCAAATGCATGCAGTACTATTTAGAGCCACTCCAGTACTACTAGTTATGCTTGAGCAAAGTATGCAGTTAGCTCCAGAAATAATGGAAGTGATGGGGTTACAAACGCATATCTGATTTTGAGTACTAAAAGTGTATCCTGTTGGGCAAGACTCATTCTTACATTGGAGGAGAACAGGATCCCAGACTCCCGTAATGCACCCACAACCAGTAATTGTGGCAAGACCATTAGTATTTGGTAAAGATGAACAGAGAATGCAGGTGTCATTAGATAGATAAAGGAATCCTTGCGTATAATTGCAAATCTAGCACCCTGCATAAGTAATAGGTCCAGTTGAAGGCAGGGAAGAGCAGCTATTGCATGCAGGACTCATGTAATAGCCCAATTGGAAGCTGCAATAGCATTGAAAGGGATAAACAGTTGCCGACCAGACATAGCCAATCAGGCATATACATAATCCATTATAAGCAACTCCAGTAGAATAGGGGATATAGGCGCAGTTGATACAGATACCATTATTATAGATTGTTCCAGTTCCAGGGTAGCCACATGAGCAAGTAGCACCAGAGCATGCTACACAGGAAAGACTTCCGCTAATGAACTCTGTGATGCGCCCTACCGTAAAACTGCAAGTGCAAGTATTTAAGGTTGGTGACCATACAAGAGACGAATTAATGCAAGTACATCCAATTAAGGTGGCCGCTCCAGTTGTGTATTGCTGCTTTGCGCAACTGTAACAAACTCCTCCCGAAAGGAAAAAGCCCTAAGAAACATTGCAGATTTGGCATCCTGTTACTGTAGCTCCAGTTGGTAGAGTGATCACTGAACAACTGCCACAGTATGTCCCCATATTAGCATAGCCTGCAGGGCAATCGCATATATTTTCAGTACTAATCCAAGTCAATCCTTGACTGCATTGACAGCCTAATGATGTAGCTGCACCGTTGGTATTTGCCAACGCATAGCAGTCATAGCAAACTCCGTTTATCAACCAAAAATTTTGAGTATAGTCGCAGACGCATTGCTGCAGAGTTGAATTCCAAGTGCGTCCTTGAATGCAAGCGCAACTGCTTCCCAAAGTCATAATTGGAAGAGCTCCCACAATCGTGTTACAGTTAATGCATTGCCCAGAAGAAGAGATAAATGCTCCATTTGAAGGATTGCATATGCATTGTGTTCCATTCCAAGCATAACCAGCAACACAGTTGCATCCAAATGAGTTAGTTGAAGAAACTGTGTTTGACAAAGAGTAACAGTAAATGCATGAACCGGCAGTGCCGTAGTAACCTATAGTCCAGTCACATAGGCAGCTGCTTGTAATTGCACTCCAATAGTAGTTGGCTTGACAAAGGCAGCCGCTAACCGTAGAAGTAGATGTCGAAAAAGGAGCATTTGGACAGTAAATGCATTAATGAGCTGTCAGGAAGAAGCCTGCAGTTACATCACAACTGATGCAGGAAGTTGGAGCGATTCCAAAGATAGGATTGCTTGTGCATGATAAACAAACATTGCTGTTAGTATAATAGCCAGCAGCATTAGAGCAGACACATCTAGTGGTTTAGTTTGTAACTGGATTAGTTGTTAGCACGTAGTTGATTGAACAAGCTTTAGAAGTTGTGTTATAATTTTCAACTAAAGAGGATGTTCGACATACATATCCGCTGTAGAAGAAGAAAGTTGAACATGAAATGCAAGCCGCATTTAATGTTAAAGATAAGGATGAGCAAGCCTGGCATGTAGTAGTTGAAGTTAGGGCATATTGACCAGCACTGCAAATGCAGGCTCCCAGCCAAAGGTTGAAAATATAACCGCTCTGACAGTTGCATATGCCATAGACAGGGGTTGAAGTAGATCCTGTTCCATATGGAATTGAACTGCAGTTAACACATCCAAAGAGTGAATATCCAAAAGTTCCTCCATTGCAGCTGATGCACTGTGAGCTTGTCGTAGCGTTTGAAATTTCGTTGCAGACACTACAAGAAGAACCATTGATATAGAGAGTGTTAGTGTTTTCCATATAGCATCCGCAAACCTGATAGTACGCGTTCCATATATATGGAATTTGGCAGTAGCATACAGAAATACTTTGTGCTAATCCACTAGACCATGGAATATCTCTGCAGTTGATACACATGTTATTCTTGAAGATGAATCCCTTAGTTATGTCGCAAGCAGCAGCCAGAAGTCTTGGGGATGATTTAGCAGCATATTCCTACTGATCAAGTTCACTTTTTTTTTTCATCTAGGAAATGGATCTTAAATTGAATACTTTAAGACAAGCAACTTATTTTTGCGACCATTGATAGCCTGCTGCACAATTACAGAAATTAGTTGAGTTGTAAGAAATAATTGTATGAGATAATAAAGAACAGTTTATACATTTCTACTCCATATAAACAGATCCTTTTTGGCAGTCCTTGGTGAGGCAGATGACTGCTAAGAAGAAGAAGTGTACCAAGCGAGTAAACAAACAATGTTTTATCATCTTTTTTAATTTTATATGTAAACTGGAATATTTAATACGCGTAAATGCTACTTGGCCAAAAAAAAAAATCATATAAAGGTAATAGGAAAGAGGCAAGATTCTTTGATTAATCATTAGCTAAATACTTTATCGATATAATAATGGGATTTAATCGAAGCCTCGCGATGATTATCTGACTAAAAATTATGCATTATTTTAATTTTTTCCTTGGATATAATACTTAAATGTTTGAATTTGGAGGTGTAGTTGTTTGAATTTTAATTAGTTTTAGGACTGGATAAGAGCCTATCTATTTATGATTTAGATATTAACAATCAAAAAGATGAGAACAAAAAAAATATTATTATATTTTTTTGTTAATTAGTTTAACTTCATGTGATAACTCAGCTTATAAAGGTTTTGTATCAAATTCCTATTTTACATTTATACAGATTTTTTTGCCAACTGAATACTATGTTATAAAATACTCAACAAAGTAGCATAGATTATAGATTATATCTTATAAAGCAAAATTTATATTAACCTTAAAACAAAAGTGGATAGACGTCTATTTTAGCATAATGCATCAACAGACCCTAATTTCGCTTATTTTAATTTTAATTTTGCAATGATTCATTTCACAAAATTTTAGATCAATTAGATCAATTCAAAACATTTTTTGTCTCAATCTTATTTTTTAATTGTGACTGATAATTTAAACTTTCTCCTTTTTTTGGAAGTAAGATTGAGAAAAAAAATCTAATTAATTTTAAATATAACGCTTGTAGTTGACAACAAGGGCTTATCATGCATTAAAATATATGCTTTATTTCTCTATTGATGCGTCCTTGATAAATAAATAAGAGCATTACATCTTACATTCTGATAGGCTTACTCTTTCTCTTAATGCTGTTAAAAATAAGCCTCTTAGCTCAAACTAGTCTTTGCTGTAGATATTCATACATGATATAAAATATCCTAAAAGGTTATTAAGATGCATCATTAATATGCTGTTGACTAAAAATAATAGGACTAAGGCTGTAGCACGCACTATGCTGGGTAAAAAGATGCATGATCAGTATTTAGATCAATTGTTGGAAACCTTCCAAACGAATAAATCAAAATTTTATCGAAAAAGCACTGATGATAGCAAGACCTTAGAAAGAACACAATCCCATCTTTTTTTGTCTTTTGGAAACACGACTTTTATTGGATATTGCCGAAGATAA
>Ga0302188_10000243_pt1 | contig 46574 bp, 40 predicted proteins | sample II_Bog_E2_1_FD_198783 | JGI IMG/M metagenome (GOLD analysis project Ga0302188, IMG submission 198783) | Peat permafrost microbial communities from Stordalen Mire near Abisko, Sweden - II_Bog_E2_1 | ecosystem: Environmental > Terrestrial > Soil > Wetlands > Peat | place: Sweden: Abisko... | reverse complement strand
TTCCGTTTAAGAGAGTTTATTGACGTTGCCTGGAAGGTCACCGGCCAAGATGTTTCAGGTGAAGGCTTGGTGGTGAACATTTCCACTTCCGGTCTTTTATTAAATACGGATAGAGTTTTTAGGCCAACGGATGATTGTGTTTTGTCCATAGAATCAGCAACAGAAAATTTGCCCTTTGCCGCTAAAAAGGGTAAACTGATGTGGTTTAGACGTATTGGAACCACACAGGAGCGTTACCAATGCGGGTTAGAATTTTTGCCGGATAAAAAAGATAGTGATTTTCAAGAATGGTTTGAAAAGAAGGTCAATCAATTAAGTGAAGCAGGGGATGTTAAGATCTTAGCCAATATGGCTTTTTAAAGTAAAACAGGAGGTATCAGGTGGCAGAGACGGTATTAAATCAACAGGAACCAAAGCTTGACCCAAGTGTGGATACTCAACGTCAAAATCTTTTTTTAAAGAAGATCGTGGGAATTATCCTTTCCATTGTCATGGTCGTTATGACCGTTTATGTGCTTAATTTGCTCAACCATAACTACAATACCCTTTCTAAATCAATGGATGTGGCTTTAAGTGCCAGTGATCACGCAACGTCCAATTATAGGACCTACATGGGGAAATTCAGGGAAACCAGGGTTGAGTTGGATGAAACCACTCATAAACTGGTCATTGTCAACGGCCAGTTAACTCAAGTTAGCTCTGAATTATCTACAGCCAAGGGGGCGCTTGCCCAGACCCAGGGAATGCTGACAGAAGCGCAGGATGAAAATACGAATTTAAAGCAGGAATTACAGGGTTTGGATGATTTACAGAATTCCGAAAATGTTAAAAGCATAGGTGAGTTAGGCGCCAAGATCAAGTCTTTGAAAAACAGAGATGTCCAGATCAGTCATCAATTAGTTTACTTAACAAATCAGCTGCGCGTTTATAGCACAGAATTTTCTAATACAGATGCTGGGAAATCCTTGATCGCCTTATTTCAGAAAAAGATCAGATTGGTCAAAATCCGTATGTCTAGAATTAAACAAGAAGCGTTTTTAGCCAGGGTCGAGGCCCAAAAACAAAAAGATCGTCTGGCAGCTCTCAACGGTAACAGCGGTTTTGTTGTGCGCAATGGCCAGGTGCAAAATCCTACTGGTGCCAAGAAGTCATTTGCCATTGATGTCAAAATTGTGCAATAATTGGATGGTTTCAATTAAGGCCAAAGGGTCGTATGCAGGATCATACGCCCCTTTTTTTTTATGAAACTTGAACTCAAGGTCATTCCTGGTGCTAAAAGGACAATGTGGAAGGAAGAAGGCGGCGTTGTTAAGGTTTATTTGACCGCGCCGGCTCTGGAGGGTCGTGCCAATGAAGCTTTGATAGATGTTTTGTCAGAGCATTTTGGAGTCAAAAGGTCAACGATTGAGATCGTAAAAGGGTTGAAATCCCGTTATAAAATCGTTAATATATTAGGTCTTTAATTTAATGGAGGGTATGTATGTCTTTAGAAGATAAGATCAGTCAAGATTATGTGCAGGCGATGAAGGCCAGGGATTCTTTTAGTTCCTCTGTCCTGAGTTTTTTACGTGCTCAAATAAAGAATGTCAAGGTCGATAAACGTTTGGAAGCGGTCTCGGATGAAGAGGTCATTAGTGTCATTAAAAAGCAGGTGAAACAGCGCCTGGATTCCATCACCCAATTTAAAGCCGGCGGCCGCGAGGACCTGGCCCAAAAAGAAGAGAAGGAATTGGTCATTTTAAAAACTTATCTGCCCGCGGAAATGCCGTTGGAGAAATTGACAAGTATCGTTGAGGAAGTCCTCAAGGCAAGCGGGGCCTCATCCATTAAGGATATGGGCCGTGTCATGAAGGATGTTCTTGCTCGCACGGCAGGTCAGGCCGATAATCAAACGGTCGGCGCTCTGGTTAAAGAGCGTTTATCCAAAATATAAGGCTGTATGCGGATCTTAAAGAATATCTTTTTGGCATTAGTCGCCGTGATAGTTATTGGGACCATTGGTTTTACATTTTGGTTGCGAGACCGGTATGTTGTTCCTATATTGAGCTATCATCATGTAGGGGTCCCTTCAGGCACTAAATGGCGCCTTAATACCGTCAGTGAAAAGTCATTTGATTATCAAATGAATTTCATTAAACGTCATGGCTTTCAAGTCATCAGTCTTGCGGATCTGGTGGAAGGGATCAAGCAAGGCCGGGAGTTTGCCCGGAATACCGTCGTCTTGACCTTTGATGATGGGTATGAAGATAATTATAAATATGCTTTTCCCATTCTTAAAAAATATGAATATCCGGCTACGATATTTTTAATTTCAGACTATGTGGGTCAACCGGGATTTTTAACCTGGGACGAGATCAAGGAAATGGAAAAGTACAATATTTTAGCCGGAGCCCATACTCGGCACCATGCTTATTTGCCCAGATCGACCCCGACTGAAGCTCAGGATGAAATAGCAGGCAGTAAAAAAATAATTGAAGATAATTTAGGGCACAGCATTGATTATTTTTGTTATCCTACAGGCGGGTTTACCGAGGATATCAAGGGCCTTGTCAAGCAAGCCGGTTACAAGGCCGCTGTTACCACCAATCGAGGCAAGGGTAGATTTAATCTGGACCTTTATCAGCTTAAACGTGTCCATATGAACAATACGGATGACCAATATTCCGGATTGATCATGTGGTTTAAATTATCAGGGTATTATAATTCATTCCGCCATTTTAAGAGAGGTGGCGGATTACATCATCAGGTTTTATATGACTAAACCATATTACGTAGATAAAAACGGCACTTTTGTCATCGAAGATTATCAACATGCCAAATTGTTCTCGGATTTTTTTCCTGGCGTATCCGGTTTATACGGGATACCGATGTGGGCTTTTTATGTTAACCGTGGTCAAGCGGTAAGTTCATTTGGTATTGAATCTAAAGACAAGGCCATTTTGGAGTTTCAGCCGGCTAATAAAGCCTATCGTGCGACTTCCATCTCGGGCTTTAGGACTTTCTTAAAGATCAGTGACGGTAAAGCCCCAAAATTCTACGAGCCCTTTGCCAATAGCCTTGTTTCTGCGTATAAGGTCCATCAGCGCATGCTGATCACCAGCCATGACCTGACCATTGAAGAAATAAATTCGACCCTTGGATTAAAAGTTTCGGTGAATTATTTCACCATGCCTCAAGAGTCTTTTGCCGGGCTGGTGCGTCGTGTGACCATCGAGAATACAGGACGCAAAAAGCTAAAGATCAGTTGTGTGGATGGCTTGCCGGCGATCAATCCCTATGGGCTTAAAGATTGGCTTAGCAAAAATATGAGCCGTACCGTAGAAGCCTGGATGACGGTCCATCACCTCAAAGAACGGGCACCTTTTTATCAATTAAAAGTAGAGGTGGCTGATACCCCGCAGGTGACGCCTATCAGTGAGGGGAATTTTTATTTTGCCTTTGATTCAAATTCCGGAAAATTGTTTGATATGATCGTTGAGGCCGCATGCGTCTTCGGTCATGCCAGTGATTTTTTGGTTCCCGAGAAGTTCTTACAGCAGAAAGATTTTTCTATTCCCGCTCATCAGGAAACAGCCAATCGAACTCCGTCAGCCATGAGTGTCTGTCCAATTAATCTTGCGGGGGGCAAGAAATATAGTTTTACAGCCATCGCCGGCTTTGCCCATGATCTGACAGAATTAAAGAAGGTGGTTCGAAAATCAACGGGCCAAGGCTATATTGATAAAAAAGCCCAGGGCAATCGTGAGATCATCGATGAGATCAAGGATAATTGTTTTACTCATAGTGCTTCCCATGAATTTGATCAATATTGCGGCCAGACCTTCTTAGATAATATCTTACGCGGCGGCTTGCCTATATCGCTTCAAACGGCCGAAGGGCCCGTCTCATTTAATGTTTACAGCCGCAAGCACGGGGATCTGGAGCGCGATTATAATTTCTTTATGCTTAGTCCTACCTTTCTTTCCCAGGGAAATGGTAATTACCGGGATGTGAACCAAAACCGCCGTAATGATGTCTGGTTTAACAGGGATGTTAAGGACAGCAGTCTTGTTAATTTTCTAAACTTGATCCAGGCTGACGGGTACAATCCTTTGATCGTCAAGGGAGCCATTTTTGTCATTAAGGATGACGCTGCGATCCAGGGTATCATCGATGAATTCGGGATTGTCCAGGGAGCAGATAAGCTTAAAGGGACTATTAAAAAAGGTTTTATGCCCGGAGATCTCTTAAGCCTCGTTGCCCGTGAGATCCCCATTAAGGGACGTGCGGATGATTTTTTAACAAGGGTTTTGGGATCATGTGCCAAGTATGAATCAGCTGAACCAGGGGAGGGTTTTTGGAGCGATCATTGGACCTATAATCTGGATCTGGTTGAGAGTTATTTAAATCTTTACCCGGAAAATCTAAGAGAGCTTTTTTGGGACAGAAAAATATTCAATTTCTTTTTAAATGATTTTTATGTATTGCCCCGGGAAGCGCGTTTGCTTTTAACTCCGGCGGGCGTTCGTCAATACCATTCCATAGCTGAGCACGATCAAGAGGTCAATGCCAAATCTAAAGGTTATAAATTACGTGTGAAGGACGGGCAAGGTGAGATTTATACAACGAATTTATTGGTCAAATTGATCTGTCTATTGGCCAATAAAGCGGCGAGCCTTGATCCCAGCGGGATCGGCATTGAAATGGAGGCCAATAAGCCTAATTGGTATGATGCCCTTAATGGTTTACCTGGTTTGCTTGGTTCTTCAATTTCCGAAACATTTGAGGTCAAGCGTTTCGCTGTTTTTGTCAACGGTACGATCCAGTCATTAAAATTGGATGGTCAAACCCCGGTCATGGTTTTTGAGGAATTGGCAGACTTTATCCAGGGTCTGGCATCCATATTATCTACAGAAACTGATCCCTTAAAGTATTGGCAAAAATCCAATGATCTTAAAGAGCGCTTTCGTCAAACGATCCGCTATGGGATCAAGGGCCAGGAAAAATCATTGACCGTCGCTGATATCAGGAAATTCTTGGACGGTATCATTGAAAGATGCGATGCTGGTATTGGTCAAGCCAGGTATGATAACGGTCTTTTTGCCACCTATTTTTATCATGAAGTAACAGCCTATGATCTTTTGGATAAGTCGCATCACGGCCAGCATCATGTGCGGGCCACAGCCTTCAAGCGTCATGATCTGCCTTTATTCTTGGAAGGTTTTGTGCATGCGTTGAGGGCGGAGAAAAATTCCTCTGAGGTAAATGCTCTTTATAAGGCGGTTAGATCAAGTCAATTATTTGACCGAAAATTAGGTATGTACAAGGTCAACGCTGATCTGTCCCAAGAATCCGATGAGATCGGGCGCACCCATATTTTTCCGGCCGGATGGCTGGAAAATGAATCTGTATGGCTGCACATGGAATATAAATATCTCTTAGAGCTTTTGCGTCGCGGATTAGCCCCAGAATTCTTTGCTGAGATCCATGTGGCCTTGGTCCCGTTCTTGGATCCCATGACGTATGGCCGCAGTATTCTGCAAAATTCCTCTTTTATCGCCTCATCAGCGCATGAAGACAAGAATTTACATGGTCAGGGCTTTGTGGCCCGTCTATCCGGAAGTACGGCCGAGTTCTTACATATGTGGTTGGTGATGAATTTAGGGATCAAACCTTTTAGCCTGGACGATCAAGGTTCTTTGACGTTAAGCTTTGCTCCTTTATTACCGTCGTGGTTATTTACCAATAAAGAGCAGGATGGATTTGCGGCACGCAGCTATGCTTTCAAGTTATTTGGTAAAATAATGGTTACCTACCATAACCCTAAGTTAAAAGATACTTTTGGGCCTAAAGGAGTTAAAGCAGAAAAAATAGTGCTTAGTTACTCCAAGGCCAGGAAGGTGGAAATTACCGGAGGCTCATTAAAGGGGGCTCATGCCCTGGATGTTCGGGAAGGCGCCGTTAATAGTATTGATGTATTTTTAAATTAATCAAAAGAAAGGGCATAATATGGAAAAACCATTGGTGAGTATTATCATGGGCAGCCAATCTGATCTCATTATTATGGGTCTTGCGGCGGATGTATTAGATGAATTCGGTATTCCTAATGAGGTCACGTCTATCTCTGCGCATCGCGCGCCAAAACTGATGTTTGATTATGCTTCAAAATTAGCTTCCCGGGGCGTCAAGGTCGTTATTGCCGGTGCCGGCGGAGCAGCCCATTTGCCAGGGCTGATGGCTGCCATTACGACGATGCCTGTCATTGGCGTGCCGATCAAATCATCTAATTCCATCGATGGGTTGGATTCTTTATTTTCCATCGTCCAGATGCCTGAAGGTGTCCCGGTGGCTACGGTTGCCATCAACGGGGCCAAGAACGCCGGTATCCTGGCGGCCCAGATCATCGCGACTTATGATAAGGCTGTTGCTGCCAAATTAAAGGCCCATAAAGAGAATTTACAGAAAAAAGTGGAAGCTACTGTCAAAACCATAGCCAGTCGGGGACATCGTTCTCTACGCGGTTTATAGTATGTTCAAAGAAGAAATCATTCCATTTGCCCCATCCCCAGATCAACTGCGGCACGATATCCGTTTTTTAACCAGACTTTTAACTGAAGTCATCCGCGAGCAGGAAGGTGAAGACCTTCTGCTAAAGATCGAAGAGATCCGTACGCTGGCCCAAGAGATCCGCGTCAATCATAATCCATTGATGATCGAGTCCCAGAAAAAGTTGATCGATTCTCTTTCTCTGGATGAGGCTTACAATGTTGCCCGTGCCTTCACGGTATATTTTCAGATGGTCAACATTGCCGAGGAAGTTCAACGTATCCGCCGTCTACGGGATTATGAACGCTCCCCGGAAGTTTTTCAGGAAATGTCCCTCAAGAAATTGTTCAAGGACCTTATGGAAGAAGGGTACACACCTCGGGAAATCCTGGACTTCTTAAGCCAGTGTGATATTGGCCCGGTATTAACAGCCCATCCGACCGAGGCTAAGCGCCGTACGGTCTTAGACCATCTATTTTCTATTTCCGGTCAATTGATCCAATTAAACCGCCAAGACCTGACGCTGGCTGAGACAGACACTCTGACTAAAAGCATCAAGGAGACCTTGGAGATACTTTGGCAGACCTCTGAGGTGCGAAGTCGAAAGGTGGAGGTGCTCGATGAAGTAGACCAGACCCTTTATTATTTTGAACGCACCATCATCAGCCTTTTAGCCAATATCCATGAAAAGATCCATCGGGAATTTATCAGGCTTGGCGTCGGACCCCAAGAGGATATTGATCCTTTTATTCATTTTGGCTCATGGGTGGGGGCGGATCGCGACGGGAACCCTAATGTGACGCCTGCCATCACCATGACAACGGCCAAGAAGCAGAGAAAATTGATCATTAATTTTTATTTGTCCTCCATTGAGGGTTTTATCAGAAAATTCAGCCAGTCATCGGATTATATTCAAGTCAGCAAGAAATTCCTGGATTCCCTGGAACTTGATAAAAAAGCTTTGCCTGATCTGGCGCGAGAGCTGGAACGTTATGAAAATACTGAAGTTTATCGTAAAAAATTCTCATTTATTCACCACCGATTGGAACATGTCCTGGCAGATAAAAAAGGCAGGTATAAGGATGCAAATGAATTTATTTCAGACCTATTGATCGTTCAGGAAAGTTTAAGGAAGAACCATGGATATAGCGCTTCTGACGGAGATCTAAGGCGTCTCATCGTGCAGGCCAAAGCTTTTCGTTTCCATCTGGCACGCTTGGATTTTAGGGACCACGCTCAGAAGGTCCACAAAACGATCGAAGAGCTTTTAGGCCCTAAGGGGCTTGAGATGCAAGTTTTATTAAATAAGATCGCCGCTCCTAATACTCGCAAGGGAACTGTCAGTTCGTCTGATGCCAAGGATATCCTGGCCCAATTCAAGACCTTTCGACAGCTTAAGGAATTGTTTGATGCCGACGTGGTGGATACCTATATCCTCAGCATGACGCAGACGCCGGTGGATATGCTGGCCTTACTTTTTTTGGCCAAAAATGAAGGACTGGTCCATGTCGCCCACAAAAGGGTCAAAAAAGCTGCTATTGGGATCGTGCCTTTGTTTGAAACGATCCAATCCTTGCAAAATTGCCATGAGATCATGGATGAACTTTTAGCCATACCATTATACCGTTCCTATCTTAAAGCCCGTGGGGATGTGCAGGAGATCATGCTGGGCTACTCGGATAGCAGTAAAGATGGTGGATATTTGGCCGCCAATTGGCATTTATACCGGGCCCAGCTAAGTTTACACAAAATCGCAGAAAAATATGGCGTGAAGATCAAATTCTTCCATGGCAAGGGCGGCACCATTGACCGTGGCGGCGGGGAATCGCATCGGGCGATCTTGGGCCAACCGTTTTCTGCCGATGGCGGCCGCATTAAAATGACCGAGCAGGGCGAGGTTGTTTCTCAAAAATACGCCAGACCCATGGTGGCCAAACGTAATATGGAACAGTTGATCACGGCCGTGGCATGGACGAATTTAGTGACCAATCGAGAGATCAAAAAGAATTCAAAATTAGCCGGATGGGAAGAACGGATGGCCCAACTATCCCAGGATTCATTTGTTTTTTATCGTCAATTGGTTTTTGAGACACCGAGATTCTTGGATTTTTATCATCAAGCCACACCCATCAATATTTTTAAGATCACCAAGATCGGTTCAAGGCCTGCTGTGCGCAGCACATCGCAAAGTTTTGACCAGTTGCGGGCCATTCCCTGGGTCTTTAGCTGGCTGCAGTCGCGTTATATCGTTTCGGCCTGGTATGGGGTGGGGCATGCTTTAAGAAAATACATGGATGAGAATCCCGACGGACTTGACGCTCTTCGGCAGATGTACAAGCAATGGCCGTTTTTTACTTCCATTATCCATAATTTGCAAATTTCCCTGGCTAAGACAGACCTTTATATTGCCGAATTATATTCAAGCATAGTTTCCGATGAAGATCTGCGTAAGAGTATCCACGAAGCCATCGAGCGTGAACATCAATTGGCTGTTGAAAGCGTGCTTTTGATATCCGAGCAAAAGGAACTGTTGGATTATCATAAAGTTTTGAAAGATTCGATCAAGGTCCGTAATCCTTATGTGGATCCCCTTAACTATATTCAAGTCAGATTCATGCAGGAAAAAAGCCAGATAAGTCATGCTGTTATGAGCGATACAAAGCGCGCCAAGATCGATGAGATCCTGCTGTTGACCGTCAATGGTATTGCTTCGGGCATGAAAAGTACGGGTTAAAGAATTCAAATTTTCTTGAATTTTGTTTTTGGTTTTTTATAATATTATTCACTGCTGCTGCAGCTCTATTCGATCATCTAAAAAGACCATTTAAAGGAGGCTCAACATGACCAGCACAGGTGTCAGTGCCATTAATGATAAAGTCAAAAAAGAATCCGGTGTTGTCGATGCGATACGCTTTGAAACATCCAAGGTGATCGTTGGTCAAAGTGTGCTCATAGACCGTCTGTTGATCGGTATTTTAGCTAATGGCCATGTTTTGGTGGAAGGGGTGCCTGGCTTGGCTAAAACCACCGCGGTCAAGACCCTGGCGCAGACGATACAGGCCAAATTTCAGCGTCTTCAATTTACTCCTGACATGCTTCCTGCAGATCTTACCGGTACGCTTATTTATGACCAGCGTAACGGAACTTTTAATGTTAAAAAAGGACCGATCTTTGCCAATATCATCCTGGCTGATGAAATTAATCGGGCACCGGCCAAGGTGCAAAGCGCCTTGCTTGAAGCCATGCAGGAGCGTCAGGTAACTATTGGAGAAGAGACTTTAAAATTAGATGATCCTTTTTTAGTTTTGGCCACTCAAAATCCCATTGAGCAGGAGGGAACCTATCCTTTGCCTGAAGCTCAGGTGGATCGTTTTATGCTTAAGGTCAAAATTACCTATCCAAGCAAAGACGAAGAATTAAAGATCCTTAAGCGTATGGCCATCACCCGTCAGTCATTTTCCGTACAGGCGGTGGCATCTCCACAAGATATCATTCGTCTTCGTTCAGTGGTCGATGAGATCTATATGGATGAAAAGATCGAGGATTATATTGTCCAGATCGTGGAAGCGACGCGTAATCCTGAGCAATATAAACTTAAGGACCTTAAAGGACTGATCCTATATGGAGCAAGCCCACGGGCTACGATCAATTTAGCGTTAGCGGCCAAGGCGCATGCGTTTATTCAAGGGCGAGGTTTCGTGACGCCACAGGATATCAAAAGCATCGGCATGGATGTGCTGCGCCATCGCGTCATTCCCAGCTACGAAGCTGAAGCTGAAGGCAAAACGCCGGAAGATCTGGTTAAACGTATTTTAGACGAAGTGGAAGTACCGTAGTTGTTGTTTGGCTTCAATTTATTTTTTTCGCTTGCGCATATATTCGGCCATTGTATTTCCTTCGCAGGCACGCTCGCCGAAACCAGCGTTTCGGCTTAGCTAGTCCCCAGGCCAATTTTCCCCGAACTGAACGTTCGGGGACCGGCAAAATTGGCCTTCTACTACCTTCGAAGAAAACACAATGACCTCATAAACGCATGCGTACTATTTGGATTCAATTTGTTTTTTTAGCGACAGATCGTTAAGAAAACGATGACTGGAGCGAAAAAAAATAAATTGAAGACAAATAGTTTGCGCAAGAAATACAATAGCAACTCATAAACTTCGTGGGTTTAACTATGATACCTAAGGACATACTCGAAAAGATTCTTCGCATTGATATTACGACTAACCGCTTAGTGACGGATGTGTTTGCGGGGGCTTATCATAGTGTTTTTAAGGGGCGGGGGATGGAGTTTGATGAGGTGCGGGAATATCAGCCCGGCGATGATATCCGTAGCATTGATTGGAACGTTACGGCTCGCACAGGTTTTCCCCATATCAAAAAATACGTTGAAGAGCGAGAGCTTACGGTCATGATCCTGGTGGATGCCTCGGCATCCGTGCATTTTGCCTCTAGAGGTCAGATGAAAAATAAATTGGCCGCTGAAATTGCCGCGGTATTGGCTTTTGCTGCCATCCGCAATAACGACAAGGTAGGGCTATTGATGTTCACGGATGAGCCCGAGCTTTATATTCCACCCAAGAAGGGCAAGACCCATGTACTAAGGGTCATTCGGGAGATCTTGTATTTTAAACCTAAGGCCAAGGCTACGAATTTACCCAAGGTGTTGGAGTATCTGACCAAGGTGCTGCGTCGCAGATCCACTGTTTTTGTTATTTCTGATTTTTTAGATCCTAATGCTGATTACACTCCTGTACGTAAATCCCTGCGTGTTGCCAATCAACATCATGATCTGATTGCCATTACCTTGACCGACCCCAGGGAAATTGATCTGCCGGATTGCTCTCTTGTAGAATTAATGGATGCGGAAACAGGGGCCAGAAGGGTTGTAGATACTTCTGATCAACGACTGCGTCAGGAATACCATACAAAGGCGATTGGTATGATCAAAGAGCGTAGTCGTTTATTTGATACTATTGGCATTGACCATATTGATATTTCAACGGATGTGCCTTATACCAAGGCCTTGGTGAGCTTTTTTTCTCAAAGACGTCGTCGATTAGCAAGGTAACTGATCATGAATGATATTAAAGATGTAAAACCGCCTCTTAATCTGCCTGATCTATGGCTGCTGTGGTGGCTGCTTTTAATTTTAATTGCCGTTGCTGCGGGTATTTATTTTTTCCTTCGTTTTAAAAAATCAGCTCTGGCCGCAGTCACGCCGCAAGTCCCTGAATTACCAGCCTGGGAAAAAGCGTATCAGCAACTGGAGGACTTGCGTCAGGAAAATTTATTAGATAAGGGGCTTTTTAAAGAGTTTTTTACAAGAGTGTCTGATATTGCCCGCCTTTATATGGAAAACCGTTTTAATATCCATGCCCCGCATATGACTACTGAAGAATTTTTGTATTATTTAGGGATCACCGGTCATTTGAACGATACTCAAAAGGCCGCTTTAAAGGATTTTTTAAATTCTTCTGATATGGTTAAATTTGCCCAATATGCTCCGACCACTGTCGAAGCCATGAAAAATTTTGATTGCGCCAGGAAACTGGTCGATGAAACAAGAACTTAACAGGGAATATTGATGCCCGAGTTTAAAACACCCCTAGTGCTGATCTTAATTCCTATCCTGCTGCTGGTGTTTTGGTATGAGCACAGACGACGGGAGGGGACATCGTTTCGATTTTCTTCCTTGAACTTGATCAGCCTGATTGGGAGTACTTGGCGTTCGAGATGGAGTTTTTTGCCCTGGGTTTTAAGGGCTTTGGTCTTGGTTTCATTGTTGATCGCTTTGGCCGGCCCTCGAAAACTTTTGGCACAGACCAAATTACCCGGTGAAGGCATTGATATTGTTTTGGCGCTGGATGTCTCCGGCAGCATGTCTGCCGAGGATTATGTGATCGATGGGCACAGGATCAGCCGATTGGATATTATTAAGAGTACGGTTGAGAATTTTATCAAACAGCGTACCAATGACCGGTTGGGATTAACTGTTTTTGGTTCTCAGGCCTATACGGTATGCCCATTGACCATGGACCATGAATGGTTATTGGAAAATTTGCATCAGGTCCGTGTTGGCGTCATACAGGACGCTACAGCGATCGGTTCAGGCATCGCCACCTCTTTGTTACGGTTAAAGAAAAGCAAGGCCAAAACCAGGATCATTGTGCTTTTGACTGATGGAGCTAATAATTCCGGCACCATCCAGCCGTTAGATGCTGCCAAAATGGCCAAGGCTTTAGGGATCAAGGTTTATACCATAGGAGCAGGCACTACAGGGCTTGTGCCGTTCCCGGTAACAGATGAATTTGGCAATAAGCATTATGAGCAAGCGCAGTTTGATTTTGATGAAGATACTCTTAAAAAAATCGCGGCGATGACCGGTGGCGAATATTTCCGTGCCGCAGACACTGATTCTCTGCGCAGTTGTTATGCCGATATCGATAAGCTTGAAAAAACCAAGATCGAAGAAAAAGGCTTCAAGCAATATGAGCCTTTGTTTTGGCGTTTTGTTGATGCGGCCCTTGTTTTATTGGCCTTGGAATTGATCTTAACCAATACTTTATTCTTAAAGATCCCATGACCTTCGCTAATCCCCAGGCTTGGACCTTACTCTGGCTGCTGCCTTTGATAGCAGCAGGCTTGCATTTCTTTTATCTGCACCGCTGCCAGGTGGCTTCGCGCTTTGTCGCTGAGCATCTTCAGGATGAATTGGCCCAAGGTTTCAGTAAGAAGCGCTATCGACTGAAGGCTATTTTTATCATGGCAGCTTTCATACTTATGGTTGTTGCTTTAAGTCGTCCGCAATGGGGATTTACCATTCAACCGGTCAAGCGGCATGGATTGGATATTATGGTGGTTATCGACGTCTCAAAAAGCATGCTGACCCAGGATGTGAAGCCCTCACGTCTTGAACGTACCAAGCTGGCGATTAAAGACCTGATCATGAGATTAAACGGCTCAGACCATATTGGCCTTATCGCCTTTGCCGGGGATGCGATGGTGATGTGTCCGTTTACTTATGACTACAATGGTTTTTTATTAAGTCTTGATGATCTAAATGTTGATTCCATCCCGCGCGGAGGCACCGATATATCCCAGGCCATTGATGAAAGTATCAAGGCCTATAAGGGAATGCCGGATGCTGATAAGGCGGTTGTGCTGGTGACGGACGGGGAGGATCAAGAAGGTGATGCCATTGCCGCTGCCCGTCGTGCTAAAGGAAAAGGTATCAAGATCTTTACGGTAGGGGTAGGCACGCGGGAAGGGGACTTGGTCCAAGTGAGCAATGCTGACGGACAAACTGAATTTTTGAAAGATACTGAGGGCAATGTGGTCAAGTCCCGGTTAAACGAGAATTTACTGGCGCAAATCGCCTATGTCACAGGCGGCGCGTATATTCGAAGCGGGGCCACTGATTTTGGTTTGGATTATTTATATGACCGGCAATTATCGAAATTAAAAAAGCATGATGCCGAGGTTAAAATGGCCAAGCTTTATGATGAGCGGTTCCAGTGGCCGTTGACGCTGGCGTTTATTTTCTTGCTCGCAGAGATGCTGATCTCGACGCGAAGGAGAACGCATGCATAGAATGGGCTTTTTGATACTGTTATTTCTTGCGCCTTCCTTGGGTTATGCCTCAGTTGCCGGCGAGGTCAATAAGGCCAATGATCTTTACAAGCAGGGTAAATTTGATGATTCGCTGGACCTTTATCAAAAGGCTTTAGACCAGGACGATCAATCTTCGGTCGTTAAATATGATCTGGGAACAGCTTTGTATAAGAAGGGAGAGTATGCGAAAGCATTGGGTTATTTAGAACAGGCGGCCCAGGATAAAAATATTAAAGTGAAACCAAAGGCAGAGTATAATTTAGGTAATGTTCTTTACAAATCAGGTATACAAAAAGAGAATACCAAGGTTGATGAAGCGATCAAGTCACTTCAAGATGCTTTGGGCCATTATAGCCAGACCATAGCGCTTGATCCAAAAGATCAGGATGCTGTATTTAATCAGGATTTTGTTAAAAAAGAGATTGAGCGGTTAAAACAGAAAAAACAACAACAGCAAAAACAAAATCAACAGCAGCAACAAAATCAGAAACAACAGCAGCAGGATCAAAAGAATCAGCAGGGCCAGCAGGGTCAGCAAAAGCAACAACAGAACCAGCAGAACCAACAGAATCAACAACAGAATCAACAGAAACAGCAGGAGAGCCAGCAAGCCCGGCAGAAAAATTCTCAAGATCAAAAGGATCAACAAAAGTCTCGGGCCCAAAAACCACAGAATGCCCAGGCTCAGGCAGAGGAGAAGCAAAAAGAACTAGACCGCAAGCAGGCAGAGGATCTGCTGGAAGATTATCAGGAAAATGAAGAGCCTAAGAAATTGTTAAATTATATGCCTAAAAAAATAGATGACAGGCCGGTTTTAAAGGATTGGTGAGATGAAAAAGTTTATTTTATGTTTTTTTATGCTGTTAGCCACCAGGGGTTTTTTATGGGCTGAAGATGTGAACTTTGAGGCAACGGTGAGTTCTCCTCAGGTGTCCATGGATGAAGTCTTGCAGCTAACCTTGACCTTTACCGGGGTTAATGACAATTTGGACCCTGTCAGTTTACCGGTGATCGACGGGTTTACGGCTAAATATTTGGGTCCGTCCAGCAGTACTTCCGTTGTGATGGTCAACGGCAATTCAGAATCACATAGTGAACGGTCCTTCATTTATAATTTATTTCCTAATAAAGTCGGCAAGTTCCAGATCCCTGCCATTAGTGCTACCATTGCCGGACACACATATACAACCCAGCCTATCGATGTAGAAGTCACTCAGAGTAATTCTCAGGCCCAGGCATCCAGTGGTGGACCATCTGGCCAGGATCAAGCACCCAGTACTGGAAGTCTTAAAGATAAGATCTTGCTCATGGCCTCGGTTGATAAGAAAGAAGTATATTTAAACGAGCGCGTTGGTTTAACGATCAAACTTTTATATGCCGTGCCTATCCGTGATATTCAAATGCCGCAATTTGATAAAACAGGGATATTGGTTGATGATTTTGATAAACCATTGCAGGATTCCCGAGTCGTCGATGGGATCAGATATGATATGGTTGAGTTTAAAACCAATATCTACCCTGATCATCTAGGCGACCTGACCCTGGGGCCGGTACAGCTTCAAGGCAATGTTCTTTATAAGGCCGGAGGGGGAAATCCTTTTAATCAGGACAATAATTCTTTTGGAGCGGATGTATTTGCTAATTTTTTTGATTCCTATGTTTCCCGTCCCGTTAACTTGTCATCCCAAACTATTTTATTGCATGTTCTGCCGCTCCCTGGCGAAGGACGTCCGAATGATTTCTCCGGTGCTATCGGGCAGTTTGATTTTCAATCCAGCGTTTCTCCTTTACAGGTCAAGGCCGGAGACCCTTTGACTTTGAAAATGGATGTCACAGGAAGCGGTAATTTTAAGAATTTTCAAATGCCTGTTTTTCAGGATCCTGATTTCAAGTCTTATGCGCCTGCGATCAAGAATGTCGGAGATGAGAAAACAGCTGAACAGGTGATCATCCCAACTTCTGTTGGTATCAAAGATGTCCCTGCAATCCATTTTACTTATTTTGATCCTTTCCTTAAAAGTTATCAAACGATCACCCGAGGCCCTTTTGCCATCCAGGTGACAGCACCCAATCCTGATCAGGAATTTAAGGCCGTGGGATTTTCTAATTTGAACCCTGCGCCTTCAACGATGCTCACGCATCAATTCTCTTTTGGAAAAATGTTCAGTAAGGCCTGTCAATTTTTTAAAAAATTGAGCAGGTCAATTTTATTTAGGATCAGCTTGGGATTTATTTTAATAGCAGGGCTTTCTTTGCTTTTATGGCGCCGTTTTCAAGAACGCCTTGAGAATGATCCTGCCTTTGCCCGGAGGTTCAAAGCTGTCAGAGAGGCCAGGCATGCTTTGATACCGGCAGAGAAGTATATATCGACGGGAAAATCTAAGGACCTTTATGCGCTTTTATCTAAAGCCTTGCGTGATTATCTGGCTAACAAATGGCATCAACCCCCAGCAGCTTTGAGTATCGGGGAGATCTTAAGCCGTTTAAAAACAGCCAAGGTGGATGAAAAACAAATAGCACAAGTTAAAACTTTATTAGAACAAAGTGATCTGGTGTGTTTTGCCGGAGCCAGCTTTGATCCCGATAAGATGCGTTCGGACCTTTCCCAGACACGGGATCTGATCGCCCATCTTGAAAAATCCTTAAAATAATTATTTGATAGTTTCTAAGACGACCTGTGCTGCGCGCTGACTTGCCCCGGAGCTGCCCAGGATAGCTTTAATTGCGGCTAATTCATCGATGATCTGGTGATTATGTAATGCGGTTTCCACGGCATTGGTAATGTTCACCGCATTAGCATCGTTTTGGATCAGTTCTTCGGCAACTTTTTTACCAGCTACGATATTGACCAAGCCGATATAGGGGATCTTAATGACAGATTTGGCAATGGCATAGGTCAGCCATGAGGTTTTATAAATGATGACCATTGGTTTTTTAAGAAGCGCTGTCTCTAAGGTGGCCGTACCTGAAGCCACCATGGCGGCATCCATCGCATTGATCCCGTCGTAAGTAGGCCCGTCATAGATCTTTAAGGGAAGATGTTTATAGCTAAACAATTGGTCTTCGATGAGTTTTAAAGGGATGGAGGAGGCCTTGAGTAATATGAATTGGCGTTCCCGATTTAGTTTAAAAAGCTTTTGGGCCGCTTCCAGCATGCAGGGCAGATGACGTTCAACTTCTTTGGCGCGTGAGCCGGGCATAAGGCCAATGGTGGTCTTGCTGGCGGAAAGCCCGATGCTTTTGAGGACCTCGGTCTGGTCTTTATTGACGATGATCTCATCAACTAAAGGATGCCCGACGTAATCAACCTTCATCCCGTATTTGCTATAGATGTTTTGTTCAAAAGGGAACAAGACGATCATACGGTCAACTAACTTTTTGATCTTCAAGACCCTTTTTTCACGCCAAGCCCAGACCTGTGGAGAGATGTAGTAGATGATCTTAATACCGCGTTTTTTTATTTCGCGGGCCAGGCGTAAATTAAATCCGGGATAATCAACCAGGACCACAGCATCAGGAATGTTCTCGTCGATCTGCTTTAAAGTTTGATCAAATACTTTTTTGATGCGGCTAAAATGTTTGACGACCTCGGCAATGCCGATCACCGCCAGCTCGGTGATATCTGTAAAACATTCAACTCCTGCCTGGCGCATATACTCTCCGCCGATACCGCTTAGTCGCAGGGTAGGGTCAAATTCTTTTAAAGCACGGGCCAAACCTGCCGCACGCATATCGCCGGACGCCTCCCCAGCAACGATCATAATAAGCTTTGACGATGTTCCCATATTTTTTGGGTGATCTCCATGGCTACTTTCAGGGCCTCACGGCCTTCAACTCCGGAGACTTTCGGGCGCAGATCGTCCCGCACACAATCGATGAAATGCTCAAGTTCTTTTTTCAGGGGTTCTTCTTTTTCAATGGGAATATTGCGTTTGTGGATGCCGCGTTCGTCCTTGCTATAGATATTGGCTTCCTGCTTGGCGTAATCCAGCGAGATATAAGCGTTTTTAGTAAATACGCGGATCTTACGGGTCACCTCCGGCGAGATCCGGCTGGCTGTGACATTGCAGACACAGCCATTGGCAAAGGTCAGACGGGCATTGGCAATATCTTCTTTATCGGTTAAGACATTGATGCCTACCGCTTGAATGTCCTTGATGGGAGATTTCACTAATCCTAAAATAATGTCAATATCGTGGATCATCAGGTCCATGACCACACCGATATCCAGCGAACGGTTAGGGAATAAATTAAGCCTATGGCATTCAATAAATAAAGGATTTTGGACAATGGGTTCAATGGTGGTAAAGGCGCTGTTAAAACGTTCCACATGCCCGACTTGCAATTTGAGGTTTTTTTGATCGGCTAATTTGATAAGTTCATCCGCTTCCTGTAAATTAAAGGTAATAGGTTTTTCAACAAAGGTATGGATGCCCTTATTAAGGAAATAGGAGGCGATCTCGGCATGGGTGGTCGTGGGAGTGCATACACTGACCGCATCAAGGGGGCCTGCGATCTCTCGGTAATCCTGGACAAAGGGAACGTGATATTGCCAGCCTAGGGCTTTTATCTGCTCCAGGTTATGATCGCAAATGGCGACAATATTTACTTTATTTTTCAGGGCATTAAGCGTTTTTAGATGCCGCTGGCCTAAAAATCCGCAACCAATAAGAGCTATATTTATTTTCTTCATTAGATTTACTCAATTTGATTCAAGAAATGTGTCGTTTCCTTAATTAATGTCTATTGGAACTACGACCTTCATAACATCAACAATAACAAAGGCCTCGACAAATGTCAAACCCCATGCTAAATTGTCCCAAGTTTCCGATAACGAAGCAATTGGGCCTTTTTACGAGTTCATATGAAGAATTACTTAAAAATGCTGGAGTTTCTTAAAGGCCATCTTGGTCGTTTTGGCGTGGCCATTGTTTTTATCATTCTCTCCTCGCTGTTCGAGGGAGTGCAGCTGTCTTTTATCCTGCCGGTGATCGACCGTATTTTTACCAATAAGCCGATCATCATCCCTAATAAAGTCCCAGTCTTTCTTACCAATATCGTTAACAAACTTAACAGTATGGATGTTCATACATTATTCTGGATGGTTCCTTTAGGATTTTTGATCCTTTTTGGGATGAAGCAGGTGGTTTTGTTCTGGTCGGATTATTTGATGAATGATATTGCCCAGGCGGTGATGCGCGATGTGCGTTCCCGTCTTTTTGAACGCATTCAAACCTTGTCCTTGGACTATTTTAGCCGCAAGCGCGTGGGCGAGTTGGTTTCCCGTATCACTAATGATGTCAATACCATTGAAAATGCGATCTCTTACGCGGTGACAGATCTATTCAAGCAGCCGTTTTTGATCCTGGTCTTTATGGTCATTTCTTTTACGATCAATACCAAGGGCACCCTGATCGTTTTCTTGATGTTCCCCTTGATCGGCTGGCCCATGATGTTGATCAGCAAGAAATTACGCAAGATCTCCAGGAATACCCAGGAAAAAATGGCAGACATCAATTCGCATTTGATGGAGACGATATCCGGGGTACGCATCCTTAAAGCTTTTGGCACGGAAAAATATGAGATCCAGCGTTTCCGTCAACACAATCAAGATTATTATAAATTACGCATGAAAACCATTCGTAATTTGATCCTCATGGGACCCATTACCGAGATCGTGGGGGCTTTTTGCGGTATAGCTATAGTTTTAATCCTGGGCAGGCAGGTTCTAGCAGGACATTTGTCATTTGGTGTTTTCATGCTCTTTTTTGCCTCTATCCTTCAGGTCATACGTCCCATCAAACGCATGGCCAACGTGCAAACGATCATCCAGCAGGCTTTAGTGGCTAATACACGCATTTACGACGTTTTAGACACCAAGCCAACGGTCGTTGAGAAACCTGACGCTATCGAGCTAGAGACGTTTAAGGATAAAATTTCCATTGAGGCGGTTAATTTTCAATATGAAGTAAGCTCTGGGAATGTTTTGCAGGATATTAATTTGGTCATTAAAAAAGGAGAACTGGTGGCCATGGTCGGCCCTACCGGTTCTGGGAAAACCACCTTGGTCAATTTGATCCCTCGCTTTTATGATGTTACCAAAGGTCGTATTTTATTCGATGGGGTGGATGTCAAGGAAACTACTTTTAAATCTTTGCGTAGCCAGGTGGGTATTGTAACTCAAGAAGCTATCCTTTTTAATGATACCGTTAAAAATAATATTGCTTATGGGACCTTTGATGTGACTATCGAGCAGATCCAGCAGGTTGCTCAAATGGCTTTCGCAGATAAGTTTATTGAAAAAATGCCTAAAGGTTATGACACCTTTGTCGGGGACCGTGGCTTCAGGCTTTCAGGCGGGGAGAAGCAGCGTCTGACGATCGCACGGGCTATATTAAAAAATCCGCCGATCTTGATTTTGGATGAGGCAACTTCCCAGTTAGATTCAGAGTCTGAGAAATACGTGCAGGAAGCGTTGGATAAGCTGATGCTGGGGCGTACGGTCATTGCCATTGCCCACCGTTTGTCTACCATTATGAAAGCAGATAAAATTGTGGTACTGGAACATGGGAAAATGGTGGGGGTAGGTAAGCATGATGATCTGTTGTATTCTTGCCCTTTATACCGCAGGCTTTATGAAACCCAATTCCGTACTTCCGAACAACGGTAATTTTTTATTGCAAAATCCAAAGTCTTTGTTATAGTAAATGTTCAATTTAACCTAAGTGGCCGCCTTTGAGGGCATGAGGCTCAAATCAAAGGCAGGTTGAAATCAAAAGTTCCGCCTTGACCTGGTTGTAAAATACGATCCGCCGGCGGGACGCAGAAGAGAGGAAGTTAAGGTTATGGCAACAGAATTGATCAAGAAGTTGTTAGAAGCAGGGGTGCATTTCGGTCATCAAAGCCGTCGCTGGAATCCCAAGATGAAAAGATTCATATTCGGGGAACGCGGCGGCATTTATATTATTGACCTTGAAAAGACCGTGGACCGGCTTAATGCCGCCAGGGACGCTATCCGCGACATTGCGGCCAAGGGCGGGAAGATCCTTTTTGTGGGCACTAAGAAACAAGCCCAGCAGGTCATTGAAGAAGAGGCCTTGCGTTGTGAAATGTTTTATGTCAAGAACCGTTGGATGGGCGGACTGTTAACCAATTTGGAAACCGTCAAGAAGTCCGTACGGAAATTAATAGATATAGAGAAGATGGAAACAAACGGAACCGTCAATCGCCTGACTAAAAAAGAGGCTTCTTTGTTAATGAAAGAAAAGGACCGTTTGATCCGTGATCTTGGCGGTATCCGTGAAATGCCGGTGATCCCTCAGGGTATTTTTATCGTTGATACCAAAAAAGAAGAAATTGCCGTGGCCGAAGCTAATCGTTTAGGGATCCCTGTTTTCGGTCTTATAGATACCAATTCCGACCCTGACCTGATCCAATTTCCAATCCCTGGAAATGATGATGCCGTTAAATCCATTAAATTCATTGCCGGTCTGATGGTTGACAGTGTGATCGAGGGTCGTAAAGAATTCTTAGCAGGTAAAAAGGTCCAGCAGGAAGTTCAACTTCAAGAAGTGGTAGCTTAAAGTCAAGGAGATTCGATCATGATGGCAACAACAGCGGATGATATCAAGCGCCTGAGGGAAGAAACTTCTTGCGGCGTTATCGATTGTAAAAAAGCCCTAGAAGCAGCTGAGGGTGATTTTAATAAAGCTAAAGAACTTTTACGCAAACGCGGTTTGGAAATGGCGGCTAAGAAAAGCGATCGCCTGGCCAAGGAAGGCCGTGTGGAAGCGTATATCCATAATGGTAATAAGATCGGTGTGGTGGTCGAAGTCAATTGCGAGACCGATTTCGTCGCTCGTAATGAAGATTTTATCAAATTCACCCGTGATCTCGCTCTTCATATTGCTGCTTTAAGCCCGAAGTATATTAAAAAGGAAGATGTTCCGGCTGATGTCTTGAATAAAGAGGCGGATAAAGAGGCTTATATCAAAGCCAACTGTCTTTTAGCCCAGGCGTATGTCAAAGACCCGGGAAAAAGCATCCAGGACCTTTTAAATGAGCTGGTGGCCAAGATCGGCGAAAATATTGTGGTCGGACGTTTTATCCGTTATAAAGTGGGGGAGTAGTTTTGAAAAAAGCACCTGTTTATAAAAGGGTATTGCTAAAATTAAGCGGGGAAGCTTTATTGGGCTCTCTTTCGCATGGTATTGATGTGGAAATGTGCGCGTCATTGGCCAGCCAGATCAAGGAAATTCATGAGGCGGGCGTAGAGATGGCCATTGTTGTCGGTGGTGGCAACATTTTTCGCGGGCAGGTGGAAAGCAAACGTTTCGGTCTGGACCGTTCGGTCGCTGATTATATGGGTATGCTGGCCACGGTCATGAATGGTTTGGCCTTGCAAAATGCCCTGGAGCAGATCGATGTGCAGACAAGGGTCATGACAGCCATTCAAATGCATGCCATTGCCGAACCGTATATCTTGCGCCGTGCCATACGCCATTTGGAAAAACGCCGCGTGATCATTTTTGTAGCGGGGACAGGTAATCCCTATTTTACGACAGACACTGCAGCTGCTTTACGTGCCACCGAGATCGGGTGCGATGTGATCATGAAGGCCACCAAGGTCGACGGTGTTTATTCAGCTGATCCTCTCAAGAATAAAGACGCTAAAAAATTCAAGAATTTGAAATTTATTGATGTTCTAAAAAAAGATCTGAAGGTGATGGATGCAACCGCTATCAGTATGTGCATGGATAATAGTTTGCCGATCATTGTGTTCGATCTTTTAGAAAAAGGTAATATTAAAAAAGCTATTTACGGTGAAGAGATCGGAACTCTAGTCCGATAATAAGGGGTGTTCTTATGACAGCCAAAGAGATCTTAAGAGAAACAGAAGGCAAGATGAAGAAGACCATGGAAACCGTATTACGTGAGTTTTCAGAGGTCCGCACCGGCCGCGCCCAACCTGGCTTGGTTGAGGATATGCATATCAATTATTATGAAACGTCGACCCCTATCAAGCAGTTGGCCGCAGTTTCATCACCTGACCCGCGTCAGATCCTGGTCCAGCCTTGGGACCCTACAGCTATCAAAGATATTGAAGCCGCTATTTTAAATTCCAAATTAGGTATTACGCCGAGTAATGACGGCAAAACGATCCGTTTGATTTTTCCGGCCTTATCTACCGAGCGTCGGGAAGAGTTCATTAAGCTATGCAAAGATATGGCTGAACGCGGACGCGTCACCTTGCGTTCTATACGTCGTGATGCTAATGAAAAGATTAAAAAGATGCTGGGTGAGGGTCATGTCAGCGAGGATGATAAATTTAAGAGTGAAGAAGAAGTCCAGAAGATGACGGACCGCTTCATCAAAGAGATAGATGCTCTGCTAGAGCGAAAAAGTAAAGAGTTGCGAGAAGTATAAGACCGACTAGCTCACCCTGGTAGAGCACTACACTTTTAATGTAGGGGTACCGCGTTCGAGTCGCGGGTCGGTCACCATATTTTGAAAAAGAACAAGAGGTGTCCCGCTCTATACGACTTCAAGCGGTCAGGGGCGGGTGGCGGAATGGCAGACGCGCATGCCTTAGGAGCATGTGGGGTAACCCGTGGAGGTTCAAGTCCTCTCCCGCCCATTTAAATTTTTAGCGAGTGAATGACGCGGCGGTAATTCAGTTGGTAGAATGCCACCTTGCCAAGGTGGATGTCAAGGGTTCGAGCCCCTTTCGCCGCTCCAGAATTATAAAGCAGAGTATTTTAGTCTAGAGCAACTTAAATATTTCTTTGGAGGCCTTAATGAAAATTAGCGACTTTTTGCGTAAAGAAGCGGTCAGTACTGATCTGAAGTCTGAAACGAAGGTAGATGTCATTTCTGAAATGGTGACGATGTTGGTGGAAGGCGGGATCATTGAAAAGAAGCATAAGAATAAAATTGTAGAAGGATTGATGGCCAGGGAAGCTTTAGGTTCGACGGCTATCGGTCAAGGGATCGCCATTCCGCATACCAAATCAGATACTGTCGGCGAATTGATCTCTGCTTTAGCTATCAGCAAAAAAGGCGTTAATTTTGATTCTCTCGACGGTGAACCTGCTTATATCTTTTTTCTTTTGATAGCTCCGGCTGATTCTGCCGGCCCGCATTTAAAGGCGCTTGCACGTGTTTCACGCCTACTGAAGGACAAATTTTTCCGCGATAGCCTCAAAAATACCAAAACAGCCAAAGATGTCATGGATCTGGTTTCACAAGAAGATTCGCGTATCGGTTGACGATTGTCATGTCCCAAAATTATTTTAAATGGCTTTATCCGGGTATAAAAGTCAAACGCTGGGTGTTTGCCTCATTGTTTGGCGTTTTGATCGTCGGTGTCGGCGCTGTTTTTGCGGTTTCTCCATATCCTTTTGTCAGTGGTTTTGGGATTATCATCATTCTTTGCGGTATTTTGTTCATTGTGCTGGGCATGGGCAAGATGATCATTTCTTTGATCACGCTTTTTTTGCCTCAGCGCGAACGTGACATTGTAGATATCCTTTATCAGCGCCGTTTTTTGGAAAGAGGCCCCAAGGTTGTGGCCATCGGCGGTGGGCATGGTTTATCACATTTGCTTTTGGGCCTAAAAGAATATACGGCTAATTTAACGGCCATTGTGACGGTCGCGGATAGTGGGGGATCTTCCGGACGATTGCGCCAGGAATTTAATATTGTAGCACCGGGAGATATTCGTAACTGTTTAGTGGCCTTGGCCGATACTCCGGCATTGATGGGGGAGCTTTTCCAGTATCGTTTTGCTGAAGGGGCTGGTCTAAAGGGGCATAATTTCGGTAATTTGTTTTTGACGGCCATGGTGCAGATCACCAAGGGAGATTTTAAAAAAGCAGTTGAAGAATCAAGCAAGGTCTTGGCGATCCGCGGGAAAGTGATCCCATCGACGGTTCAAGATGTGCATTTGGTCGCTGAGTATATGGACGGCAGCATAACCAAGGGCGAGGCGAAGATCCCCAAGATCAATGTTGCGATCAAACGTCTGACCTTGAGTCCCGAAGATGTTTTGCCGACGGATGATGCCCTGACAGCTATCGCCCAGGCAGATATCATTGTGATGGGGCCTGGAAGTTTGTATACCAGTATTTTGCCTAATTTGATCATTCATGGCGTGACTGAGGCCATTGCTGCTTCTGCCGCGTATAAGATCTTTGTTTGTAATGTGATGACTCAGCCTGGCGAAACAGATGGTTTTTCAGCTTCTGATCATGTGCGTGTGATCCTGGAACATACTCACCCCAAACTGGTGGACGCTTGCATGATCAATGACGCCGTTGTCAGCAACGAAGAAGCACTGAACCGGTACCGTAACGAAAATTCTTACCCCGTAGCTGCGGATGAAGACCGTATCAAAGCCATGGGGATCAAGGTGATCGCCGGAGACCTTTTAAGTGTGGCTGATTATGTTCGTCATGATTCAAAGAAATTAACGCAAACCTTGATAAAATTAATAGAAACCCAACGGGTTATCAAGAGGTAAGCAGATTTACGAAGTTAAAGAGTCGGCCTTTGGGTTATGGAAAAAATAGAAAAAGAATTGATCGTGGCCAATAAAAAAGGCCTTCATGCCCGTCCGGCGGCGATATTTGTCGGCTTGGTTGAGAAATTTGACGTGACAGTGACCTTGACCAAGGGCCCTGATGTGGTCAATGGCAAATCCATTATGGGGCTTTTGATGCTAGGAGCGGTGGAGGGTACTGTTCTTAAGGTCGTCATTGAAGGTGAGAAGGCCCAAGAAGCAATGACTGAAATTGAGAAATTTTTTAACAAACAAGAGGAAGAATTGGTCTCATGAGCGAAATCGTTCTAAAAGGGATCCCCGCGGCGCCAGGCATAGCTTACGGGCCCACATTTATCCTGGATAAGGGTGAATTCATAGTCCCTAAGCGTTCTATTTCTTCTTCTGAAATAGACTCGGAAATTGTCCGTTTCGAAGAAGCGATCAGCAATGCTCAACGGGAGATCCAACACCTGAAGGCCAAGATCACCCAAGATCTGGGAGCAGGGCATGCCCAGATCTTTGATGCGCATTTATTGGTCCTGCAAGATGCGAGCTTGGTCGATGGGGTCACCACCGGTATACGTGAGACCAGATCTTCTGCCGAATATGTTTTTTTTACCGTCATCAGGAGATTTGTCGAAGCCTTTGCCAAGATGCCTGATGAATATTTACGTGAGCGCGCCTCCGACGTCAGCGATATCAGCAAGCGGGTTTTAAAACATTTGATGGACGAAAGCAAATTGCATGACCTTGATAGTTTACAGGATGATCTGATCATCGTGGCACATGATCTATCCCCGTCGGATGCGGTCAGTATGTACAACAAAAAGATCAAGGGTTTTCTGACCGATATCGGAGGCAGGACCTCGCACACAGCTATTATTGCCAAATCTTTGGGTGTTCCGGCGGTTGTCGGTTTAAAAGACGCCACGCTAAGGATCAGCAATCAGGATACGGTGATCATCGATGGTAAAAAAGGCTTGGTGATCATCAATCCTTCTTCGGGAACAAAAGATTTATATATTAAGGAACAGAGTAAGATCACAGCGTCTTTGGAAAAGCTGGATGATCTAAAAGAGCTTCCTGCCCAGACCTTGGATGGCAAGAATATTTCCATCCTGGCTAATTTGGAATTGTCCTCCGAGATCCCTGCGGTACGCAAATACGGGGCCGGTGGGATCGGACTTTACCGTACGGAATTCTTATATATGAATCGCCTTGATCTTCCTTCTGAGGAGGAACAGTATAAGGCTTACAGCCATGTGGCCCAGGCGATAGCTCCCTTTAGCGTGACTATAAGGACCCTTGATATAGGCGGAGATAAATTTATTTCAAGCGTGCAGATCCCTAAGGACATGACCCCGTTTTTGGGTGCCCGTGCCATTCGGTTTTGTCTTGACCGTCCGGATATTTTTAAAACCCAATTGAGGGCTGTTTTACGTGCTTCTGTTCATGGACGGATACAAATGATGTACCCTATGATCTCAGGACTTGGGGAATTGCGCCAGGCTAATGCCATTTTAAACCAGGTTAAAAGTACTTTACGGGATGAAAAGATCCCTTTTGATGAACATATGAAGGTTGGTATCATGATCGAAGTTCCGGCGGCGGTGATGATCGCTGAGTCCTTGGCCCGTGAAACTGATTTCTTTTCCATTGGTACTAATGATCTGATCCAATATACCCTGGCGGTTGACCGCGTTAATGAAAAAACCGCGCATCTGTATGAGCCAGCACATCCGGCGGTATTGAAAATGATACAAAAGACCATTGATGCCGGTCATAATGAAGGCATCCATGTGGCTCTTTGCGGGGAAATGGCCTCTGATCCTTTGTTCGCCTTTTTGTTATTAGGGATGGGTATCGATGAGCTGAGTATGTCCGCGACCAGTATTCTGACGGTCAAACGGATGATCCGTTCTGTAAAATTGCAAGATGCCCAGCGTATGGCCTATGACGCCATGCAGTTAGAAACGGGACAGGAAGTCGAAGAGTTCATCGATGTTCAATTGCATAAATATTTATCTAATTGATCTTTGCTAATGTCCTTAGGGGGCTTGGCAAAAGTTAAGAACAGGAGAACATGAAAGCTTTAATATTAGCTGCTGGTTATGGGACACGATTAGCATCGGTCATCAAGGATACGCCTAAGCCTTTGATCCCGGTGGGAAAGAGGCCGTTGATCGATTATGTGGTCGATAAGCTTCAAAATATCAAATCATTAGATGAGATCGTGGTGATCAGCAATAATAAATTCACGCCTCATTTTCAGCAATGGGCTGTGACCCGAGCTGGGTTGCCGATCCGCGTTGTCAATGACCAGACCAATACCCCTGAAGAGCGTTTAGGTTCAGTGGGGGACATCCGTTTTGTTTGGGAAAAGGAATCCTCATTGCAGGATTGGCTTATCATCGGAGGAGATAATCTTTTTGACGGTGATCTGTCCCATTTTGTGGATTATGCAGTTTCCAAGAATCCTGCCATGACCATAGGCGTTTATGATATTCATGATATCCAAGCGGCCACTAAATTCGGGATAGTAGCCATAGATGCCAGCCATAAGATCGTTCAATTCCAGGAAAAGCCAAAAGAACCGGCATCCACGTTGACGGCCATGTGTTTGTACTATTTCCCTAAGCAGTCGCTATTGTTTATGGCGGAATATTTAAGTGAATCCAAGGCGGTGGATGCGGCGGGATCCTATATCAAGTGGTTGTCTGAAAAGAAAAATGTTTATGGTTTTCAATTTACCGGGAAATGGTATGATATCGGGAGTATTGAATCCCTGGAAGAAGCTAGAGCTCATTTTTTAAAAGATTGATCAAAACGAAAGGTGGTTTTAGTGAAAGGACGTTATCTTTTTACCTCTGAATCCGTAGGCAATGGCCATCCGGATAAAGTTTGCGACCAAATTTCAGACGCTGTTTTAGATACTGTCTTTAAAGATGATCCTAAGGGCCGCGTGGCCTGTGAGACTTTTTGTTCCACGGGACTGGTCATTGTTGGCGGTGAGATCACAACGACCACCTATGTGGATGTCCATAAATTGGTGCGTCAGGTGCTTTTGGATATCGGTTACAATCATCCCAAGTATGGTTTTGACGCTAATACTTGTTCTATTTTAAATGCCATCAATAAACAATCACCGGATATTTCTCAGGGGGTTGATACCGGAGGTGCCGGTGATCAGGGGATCATGTTCGGATATGCTTGTGATGAAACGCCCCAGCTGATGCCTTTGGCGATCACCTTGGCCCATCATTTGGTTGAACGTGTCGAAGAAGTCCGTAAAAAAGGTATTTTAAAATATTTAGGGCCTGATTGTAAATCCCAGGTGACCATTGAATATGAAGATGATAAACCTATAAGGATCGATGCTGTTGTTCTTGCTTGTCAACATACTGAGGAGATCCTGGATAAGACCGGCAAGCGCATCACTGAAAAAGCCAAGCAAGAGATCATCAAGACCGTGGCTCATCCCATCGTTGCTAAAATGATCGATAAAAATACGAAATTTTATGTCAATGAGACCGGAAAATTTGTTGTTGGTGGTCCTCAGTCTGATACCGGTGTTACCGGCCGCAAGATCATTGTGGATACCTATGGCGGCGTTGTACCTCATGGCGGTGGGGCATTTTCAGGTAAGGATCCCACCAAGGTGGACCGTTCCGCTGCTTATATGGCACGTTATATTTGTAAGAATATTGTTGCCGCCGGGTTGGCCAAGAAATGTATGTTACAGGTTGGTTATGCTATAGGATTTCCCCAGCCGGTGTCTGTGATGGTGGATACTTATGGAACGGGCAAAACCTCTGAACAGCATTTAGTGGCCTTGGTGCGTAAGCATTTTGATCTATCTCCTCGAGGGATCATCAGCACTTTGGATCTGCGTCGTCCCATTTATCTAAAAACAGCATCCTATGGCCATTTCGGTCGTCCTGGATTTTCCTGGGAAAAGACCGATAAAGCCGCAGCCTTAAAGAAGGACGCATAAATACTAGGGATAAGGGATAAGTGGTAAGGGATAAGTGAAATAAGGAGTTTTAATTAATGGCCAAATTAATAAATAAATCGGCTTCTAAAATAAAAATTGATGATTTTAAGGTCAAAGATATGTCCTTGGCTGCTTGGGGACGAAAAGAAGTTGAAATTGCCCAAACCGAAATGCCGGGTCTCATGGCTTTGCGTAAGGAATACGAAGGCAAGCTGCCGCTTAAGGGCGCGCGTATTGCCGGTTGTATCCATATGACCATTGAAACCGCGGTTTTGATCGAGACCTTGGTCAAGTTAGGGGCACAGGTGCGTTGGTCGTCTTGCAATATTTTCTCAACCCAGGACCACGCGGCCGCGGCCATTGCTGCTGTTGGTATACCGGTTTTTGCCTGGAAAGGTGAAAGCCTCGAAGAATATGACTGGTGCGTTGAACAGACCATTCATTGGCCAGACGGTCAGGGCCCTAATATGATCCTAGATGATGGCGGGGATTTGACCATTATGATCCACGAAAAATATCCGCAATATTTAAAAAGTATACGTGGGCTTTCAGAAGAAACTACGACGGGTGTGCATCGTTTGTATGAGATGATGAATAAAGGTACTTTGAAAGTGCCGGCCATCAATGTCAATGATTCAGTCACCAAGTCCAAGTTTGATAATTTATATGGCTGTCGTGAATCGTTGATCGACGGCATCAAGCGTGCCACCGACCGTATGATCGCGGGCAAGGTCTGTGTTGTTGCCGGTTATGGGGATGTGGGCAAAGGTTGTGTTCAGTCTTTTAAAGGTTTGGGCGGACGCGTCATCGTTACTGAAATCGATCCTATCTGTGCTTTACAGGCAGCGATGGAGGGCTATCAGGTCATGCCCATGAATGACGCCGCCAAGATCGGTGATATTTTTGTTACGGCCACCGGGTGTATGAGTGTAATAACGGCCAAACATTTAGACGTCATGAAAAGTGGGGCAATCGTTTGCAATATCGGACATTTTGATCTGGAGATCGATATTGATTATTTGAACAAACGTAAAGATATTAAAAAGATACAGATCAAGCCGCAAGTAGATCAGTATGTTTATCCAGACGGCAAAAAGATCATCATCCTGGCTGAAGGCAGGCTGGTTAATTTAGGCTGTGCCATGGGCCACCCGTCTTTTGTGATGAGCAATTCTTTTACCAATCAAGTTTTGGCCCAGGTAGAACTTTGGCAAAATGGGCATAAATATGAAAACAAAGTTTATACACTGCCTAAAGTTTTGGATGAAAAAGTGGCCAGTCTGCATTTAGCCAAGGTTGGCGCCAAACTGGATGTTTTGACTGCAGATCAGGCTAAATACTTAGGCATCAAACCCCAGGGGCCTTTCAAGCCAGACCACTATCGTTATTGATCTACATTCATAGGGTTTCTCCTGAGAATGATGGATAGTCATTTCCTGCGTTTATTTATCAATAAATTTTATTTAAGCGTATAGTCAGATTTAATTCTTCGACGATAAATTCATCAGAAAGCGCTTTCTCCAAAGCTCTTCCCATACCTTGTTTTTTTTCTATATATAGGACATACTTTAAATAAGTATGATACGAACCCCATATATATCCAATTCGTTGTCATATGCCCACTTGTTGAAAAGACGAGTGCTTTCTTGGTGTTCGTATATTACTATGCTGGCCTTCATGGTCAATACCATGGGGCCGCTACCCTTAGCTCAAGCTCAAGAATTTTCTTTACCTGCGCCTGGCCAGATGGTGGCCTTAAGTCCAGCTTTAAATCCGGCAGTACTTAAAGGTATAAAGCTGGATGCGCGGGATCCTTTTAAGTTCCATTTTTTTGTAGATAAAGGTGATTCCGGATTATCCGTAGAGACGCCATTAATGGCGTCTCTACTACAAAAAGAATCTGAAAAATTAATTAAATATTTTCTTGCCTCTTTAACCATCCCTGAAAACGACCTCTGGGTTAATCTTAGCCCTTATGAAAAAGACCGTATTGTACCCGAAGAATTCGGCCAGACTCAAATGGGTCGTGATCTTTTGGCTGAAGACTATATTTTAAAACAAATCACAGCATCATTGATCTATCCAGAGAGCAAATTAGGCAAAGAGTTTTGGCAAAAAGTCTATGCCCAAGCTCAAGACAAATATGGCACGACAAATATTCCCATTAATACGTTTAATAAAGTTTGGATACTTCCTGATAAAGCAGTGGTGTATGAAAACGGGGGCACAGCTTTTATATTAGAGAATCATTTGAAGGTGATGTTGGAGCAAGATTATTTAGCGTTGTCAAAGAATACTGTCGTCCTGAGCGCAGCGAAGGATCTTAAGATGCCTTTAGATTCTTCGTCTACGTCTCAGAATGACGTGAACGCCTTAGGAAGTAAGATAGTCCGCGAGATCGTCATCCCAGCATTAACCAAGGAAGTCAATGAAGGCAAGAATTTCTCACAGTTGCGTCAGGTTTTTTACTCTCTGATCTTGGCCACTTGGTATAAGCAGAAGATCAAAGACAGCATCCTTAATAAAATTTATTCGGATAGAAAAAAGACCCAAGGTCTTGTCATTCCCGCGAAAGCGGGAATCCAGGTCAAAGCAATTTATGATCAATACCTCAAGGCTTTTAAAAAAGGTGTCTACAATTACATCAAAGAAGAGCCTGATCCTTTGACTAATCAAACCATCCCTCGAAAATATTTCTCCGGTGGGGTTTTATGTAAACCAAAAATCATCCCCGAAGGTCCTGGAGAGGTCAGTCCCGCACAAATATCTGATTTAGATTTGGCTGAGAAACGTGTTTTTGATGAGGAAATAGATTTTGCCATGACCAAACAGCCCATTATTACAGAAGCTGAAGGGACGCTGAGCACTGATAATATTGACGGGATACGGCTTGAAGCAGGATCCGTTGATGGGGCAATGTTTATTTTGAATCCTATGAATTGGGATGTCGTGCACAGATTATATTTAAGAATACGGCTAAGATTTATTTTTAACTCCATGCAAAAGAGCCATTCTTTATTTCGTGATAGCAGATTTAAGAGCGATCCCCAGTACAAACAGTTTTTTGCTTCGGCAGATATTGTTTCTGACGGGTCATTTTCAATATTCAAGTTTATAGAAATACTTAAACGCCCGGCTGGTGACGTTGATTTAAAAGAATGGAAAAGACTTCGCGACTCCATGGCAGAGTTTAAACGTGATATTGATTCAGTATTTATAGATCCGAAAGATTTTGATCGATGGGTCCCACGGGTGCTAGTTGATGGCGACCGTACAAAGAGGGTGGAATGGGCTTTGGCGAAATATATTCGTGATTATCCAAGTGAGAAATATAAAGATGAAGATTTTAGCGCTGTCTGGAATGCCCAGCGCCATGGATTTAATGATAATTGGGTAAGGTTGGTCAAAGTATTTAATTCTTCTAAACCTAAAAAAGGAATTGATCCGCTGGAAGTGAGGGATCTCTCAGATTTAGGACTTTCCCATAAGGATATGAAAAGATATTCGGGGACAGAAAAGGGAGTAGATACGGTTTTTTCTGAAAAAAGTCTGTTGCTAGGAGGAAGTCTTATTAGAACGATAGAAGATCATCATCGTACTTTATATCCAGAGGGCCAGCGCTTAACTTTTTATGGACAAGGAAATTGGGATGAGGTCCAAACAGCTTTGGCTAAAAGGATGGTCGCTGCTGATGTCAAAGATAGTGACCTTGCGGATATCTATGTAGATGTTAGAGACCCGGATCCCAACGATCCTTATAAGGACAAGGTCATTCATTTAGCTGTTGTCATATCAGTTAAACAGTTAAAAGAAAAGAATGGCCTAAAAGGTGTCTATGACAATAAAAATTGGAAAGATAATGGCGCTTATTTCTATCTAGAGTTGTTATCTCTTCCTAAATTGAAGGTCGTTCATTTTTCTTTGATCCTTCTATCTGTCAAAAGGCCTCAATTTACAAATGATATGAGGAGAGTATTTGCGGCTTATGCCGGGATTTTACGTGGTCGATTCCCTGGGTATTTATTGACAGGGGCCATCATGAATCCGGCGTGTAAAACATTTATGACAGGGTTTGCGCCAGTGCCGCGACCAGAAAAAGATGAAGTGACCTTGATGAAAGTGTTGAATGAATATGAAAGAGAGGCGCTTCAAAGCGGGACTGTTATAAGAAGCGATTTGGTAACTAAGGTTTCTAATGGGGGAGATATTTTTGATTTTTTAATGAAAAGCGGTTATTTCATTGAAAAAAATGGAATAGTTGGGCATCCAAAGATCTTGACAGAAGACAGAAAGGGTCTTTTAAATAAATTTCTATTGCAGAGAGGGAATCTTCCTCGAGATTCTAAGGTAATCTTGTCTGTTATTCAAAAAGCCCAAAATGAAATGATCCCGATGGTTCAGCTCATTACTTCGAAAAAAGCGCATAGAGCGGATTTGGCAATGAATTGGAGGCCGAATCCGAATCAAGAAGCGGCTCCGGATGTTCTGGAGCCTTTGTATACTCGGCAAGGAGATGCAAGCTTGGTTGATCTTACTGAACTTCCAGTTGGTGCAGTCGTAAGATTTCATCAAGGTAGTAAGGATTGGCCGAATAATATGTTATTAAGAGTGGAACCTCCCAATGGTCCTGTTCCTGAGGTTAGGCTTTGGTATATGAATGCAAGCTTTATCGGTCCCAGAGTTAATTTAAGTCAAAGATATTTGCAAACGGGAGTTGCTTATCATTTTTTAGATTTTAATAATAGAAACGGGGCTATTGAAGTTGATAGGATGCATCCTTTTAGCGAATCTTTTGGTTTTTTTGAAGTGTTTACACCTAAGCAGGGCGTTGTTGAACAGAAGATCGAAAAGAAGAATGAAGCCGAATTAAAGTGGAGTGAAGAACAGCCGTTTGTTTTGGTAAAAGTACAAGGAAAGTGGTTTAAAATTGGGCATCATCCCCAAAATGGGGATTTTTGGGTTCAGTTGGATAATGAAGGAAAAGAAATATTACCGTCAAAAGCTTATTTGAATGCAAAGCATGCAGAACTGAAGCCGTATTTGCGTATAGAAATAGAAGAGGGAAGTTTAACCTTAAGAAATTTAGGCGAACAAGAAATATCTTATGTGCAAGCAAAGAATTTACCCGAGGAAGTTTCAAGGGATTTTGACATGGCTCAACCGGCGGATAGGGGAATGGGTACCGTTGAGCAGCAGTGGTTAGCGTTAATTGATCAGAATTTTCTTGGGATAAAGTTTATTCAAAACTATTTTCATGTCCGGAAATTGGTGAATCCGGATGGAAAGCCCATGAAGGTGTTATATGCCGGTTCAGGACCGGATGCGATAGCTCCTATTGTTGCCGTAGGAGGATCGGATATCGTCATGGTTACGAGAGACGAAAAGGAGTTTAGTGCAGGCAATTTTAAGAAGTTTATTGATACGTATTGGACTAATGGATGGAAAAAGAGTGAAACTATATCGTTGAAGGAGGGGATGAAAAGGTTGGGTTGGTTTATGACCAATGGTATTAATAGGGACGAGAATCAATTTTATAACGCTTTAATGATCAGTTTAAAAAGTATGGGAGTAACAAGAAGTGAGGTTGAAATAGGAAAAGATGATAAAAGTATAAAGATTAATAAACAATGGCCGGGTCAGGAAAATAAGACAACCTCCCTGACCTTTGTTTCCGGAGATTTGAGTGATCCAAGCCGCCAATCGCCGCAATTTGATGATCTTCGTGGACAAGAATACGATGTTGTTTTAGAAAAGGCAGGAGCAGGATTGAATCTTTTTAGTAATTGGCTGCCTAAGGTCAATGGAAGGTGTTATGTGCTTGATCGTAGCAATGTTTATAATACCAGCATACATGAGGATGATCCAATTCCTGTATTGAAAAGCAGATTTGAGGTTAACACGTTATGGAAGGTAGAAAATAAAGAGCAAACAGATTACGGTTTTTTTGATATTGTTATTCAAATAATCGGCAGTAAAAGTCCCGCCCAATTGGCCAATCCGCCAGTGGATAAGGCGATGAAAATGCAAGGGTATGATTTAATTGCTGATGCCAGCAGATCACCTGCATCGTATCAATTTGCTGAAAGGATTCGTCAATCCCTTTCCGGGCGAATAATTCCGGATGATGAGGGCAATCGCTATAAAATTGAAGCTCGAGTTCTCAATAGCCAAATAGGAGATGAAAAAGTCCCGCAAGTTTATGTTAGTTTACTTCAAGGCAGTAGAGGGTTTAACCTTATGCATTTCATGGTCAGGGGAGGATCATTGGATCAAATGTGGATTTTTCCTGATCAAAAGATCAAAGGTAACGGTTTGGTGAAGCGATGTTTAGAATTGATCTCAAAGGTTATTCCAATAGGCACCATATTATATGGTACTGCTTTAGGCAATGAAAAATCTTTGGATTATTTACGCGAGAAGTATTACGTAGATGATTCGGGAAAGGTTAGAAAAAAAGAAGGGCAATTATTGGTTGTATTGGGTTCTGCGGGAGATCATGAAATAAGCCTTGAGGATGTGATGAAGGAGACCTTGATAGGGAATTTATTTTTTAAATATCTTGGGTTTAGCATAAACGAAGTTCATTATAGTAAGAATGATAGTGCAGGACAACCTCAAGAGACCTCAGGTGTCGAAGTTTTAAAGAATTACCTTCAAGGGACAGGTGGTATACGATTTAATGCTGTTAAGGTTGATAAGGCCCAATTGGCCAATTCATCGCCGGATAGGGCGATGAAGGCACCTATCGAATTGTCTGCATCAAGGCGCTATGTGCTACTGATGGCCTTGATGTTATTTATGGGGTTGTCCAATGATGTCAAGGCTGAGGAATATCTTCAAACTTCGATCGTAAACAGCCTGACAAACCTGCCTGCAGCAGAGCAGTCCAGAAAAATGGAATGGATCAAAAGCCCACAGGTAAACCAACTTGAAAAGAGATTTGCGAAGGTTAATCATTACTGGCGAAGTTTTTTTTGGATTAAAAAGTCACCTGAAAATAAACTTTATTTTGATAAAAAGGCCGGGATATATATTGGCAATCTTGCTAAAGATGATCAAAGTGTGCACGGGAATAAATTTCTTGAGACCATTAGCAATTATATGAATTTTAACATGGTTCGGGCCTTGGCCTTTGATCCTGAGGTAAGGGATGAATTATACAATAATAGGATGAATTTCGAATTGCAGAAACAAGGAAAAGTAATCCAGGATAAACGGCCCTTGGCCTTATATATAGCGGATACACATGATTTCGATGGGGCCTTTATGCCTTTGGGAGAAAAGCAAATCGCAGGCAAGAATGGCACAATTTATAGTTTAATCAAAGCAGGATACCGGGTTTTATATGTCGAAGGTGTGGACATTAAAAAATCAGTCCTTGAGTACACACAATTTGAAGACACAAGCCAAGATAATATTCTAGTGTTAGGCGCACACGGAGGTCCGGATGCTTTAGGGAATATGTCTTGGCTTGAAAGTGATAAAAAACATCAATTAATGGGAAAATTTCGTAGGGTTGTTCTAGATTCGTGTAGCACTGGAGAAGGGGGAGACGGGATGGCAGTGGTGGCCACTGCTATGGGGGATCTTTTTGGCGCAGAGACCTTTGCTCCCAAAAATGATATAGTACTTACCACCTTTGATCTAGACGGAAGTGTCAAATATTTTACGAGTGATGGTAAACACTGGAGTCTTGTTGATCCATTTGTTTATAAGCCCAAGCCTGCCCATAGTATTAATCAAACGATGAACAGTACGCAAAAAGGCGGTATCGACTTAAACCCCGCGCAGATGAGCATGCAGGTGAAAAAAGAGGGCCAGGATTTTAAGTTTTATTTTAACGGTAGTGAGATTGATGCTGCACAAGTGACGGGCGCCACCTTTAGCATCCGCAGCATGACGCCGGTCACTAACCTTCTATTGGCCCTTGGATTATCCGTAAAGCACGGCCTATCCGTATAAACAGGTTATTTGAGTATGTTATTGACGAATACAAAAGAATATATTATATTCTAATTAGAGATAAGGAGGGCTATATGTCCAAGACAGTAACCATCAGACTTTCCGATCAAGATTACAAGGCAATTTCGAGTGTGGCCAAGCACGAAAGAAGGCCGATCTCAAATTTTATCACCCATAGGGTCATGGAGGCGATTGCCGATATGAGCACTGTTGATGATCAAGAGATGAAGGAGATCTTGTCTGATGAGAAGGTTATAAAAAGTATAGAACGCGGTCATAAGCAATTTACACAAGGGAAGGGCCGGTTTGTTTAACTTTCAGATCTTCGAAACGCAGGTTTACCTTGACCATCTTGAGGAACTTCTAGGCAGGAAGCAAGAAGCGTTTAATAAAAAACTTCAGGAGTATGTTTATCCACAGCTTAGGAACCAGCCGTATTTCGGGAAGAATATCAAGAAATTAAAATTACGTTCCCATCCAACATGGCGGTATCGCGTAGGAGATATACGCCTTTTTTACCAAATCGATTCCAACGGGAACATTGTCCTCATGACAGCAGCTATGTTACGCAAAGACGCTTACCGTAATTTATAATTTTTTTAAATCACCAGTAAAGCCGTTTGAACCTTTCAGAATTCAATTAAATGTTGCCGTGATCGGATCGTCATTATATAATACCCAACTTCGTTATGGAAGTCGCCCTTGCAGCCGGCGCGGAAGGTGTTATAATACCCAAACGTCTTTTAGATTACCAAGCCATGCATGATGATGTGAAAGGTAATACCAAGGGCAAGGTCAGCTGGAATATTGAGTAATAATGAGTGTCCTGTTTGTGGACCAACAACTAGAAGGAGCGAGAAATGGCAGTCAATTCAACGGCGAGCAAAGAGCGAGCCTCATTTGATGTCGATGCAACAGTGCAAAAACTGGTCTTAACCGATAATATTAAGGAAAAAGAGGCCTTGGCTAAAGAGATCCAAGCCGAAGCTAAATCCAAAGGGATATTTTTGGCCTCTATCCATGATGTGTATATGGCTCGTGGTAAGGGCAAGGGCAAGAATTTTACCGTTCCGGCCATGAACTTGCGTTCGTTGACTTATTATTTGGCCCGTGCTATTTTCCGTACGGCCAATAGATTGAAAGCCGGTGCTTTTATTTTTGAAATTGCCAAATCTGAAATGGGATATACCAATCAGCCGCCTATCGAATATTCAGCGGTCATTTTAGGAGCAGCTATCAAGGAAGGTTACAGCGGTCCGGTGTTTGTGCAAGGGGATCATTGTCAGATCAAAGCTACGGCTTATTTTGAGAATAAGACTAAAGAAGTTTCTGGTTTAAAAGACATGGTGGCCGATTGTATCGCCGCTGGTTTTTATAATATCGATGTGGATTCATCCACTACCGTTAAATTGGACCGTCCGACCTTGACGGAACAACAACGTGATAATTTTGAAGTTTGCGCTGAAATGACCAAGCTTATCCGTTCGATCCAGCCGAAAGATGTTCAGATCTCTGTCGGTGGTGAGATCGGCGAGGTTGGCAATAAAAACAGCACGGTGGAAGAATTAACAGCGTTCATGGACGGATATAATCAGAGCTTAGGCAAAGGTATAGAGGGTTTAAGCAAGATCTCTGTACAGACCGGTACTTCTCACGGAGGGGTGGTATTGCCTGACGGGACCATTGCTAATGTCAGTGTGGATTTTAATACGCTAAAAGCCCTTTCTGCGGCAGGACAGCAGAAATATGGCATGGGCGGCGCTGTTCAGCACGGGGCTTCCACCTTGCCGGACAATGCATTCAATAAATTCCCGGAGATCAATACCATTGAGATCCACTTAGCGACCAATTTTCAAAATAAGACCTTGGACAGTAAATTGTTCCCTAAAGACCTGTATGCCAAGATGGTAGAGTGGAGCAAGGTCAATTGCGCCTCTGAACGCAAGCCTAAGGATACTGATGAGCAATTTATTTATAAAGCCCGTAAACGTGCTTTAGGTCAATTTAAAAAAGAGATCTACGGTCTGCCTGTCAGCGTTAAGGAAGGGATAGCCGCGGAACTTGAAAAGAGTTTTGAGTTTCTTTTTACACAACTAAACGTGAATGACACTAAAGATTTTGTCACTTCTCTTGTTAAACCGGTTCATGCCACTATTGGTTTGCGTCATACACAAGCACATTTAGACGGCGAAGGGGATGATTAATGGCTAAGATCTATTACGACAAAGATTGTAATATCAATGATATCAAGGATAAGACCATCGCGGTGGTGGGTTATGGCATTCAGGGGCGCGGTCAGGCTTTGAATTTGCGTGATAGCGGATTGAAGGTCATTATCGCCCAGCGTCCGGGTGGTCCTAATTATGACAAAGCTATAAAAGACGGCTTTAAACCCATGTCTGTGGCTGAGGCTACTCAAAAAGCAGATGTGATCATTGTTTTGACCCAGGACCATTTGCAGGCGGATATCTACAAGAATTCCATTGAACCATATCTGACCAAGGGCAAGGCACTGGCATTTTCTCACGGGTTTAATATCCATTTTAAATTCATTGTGCCGCCGAAGGATGTGGATGTTTTTATGATCGCTCCTAAAGGGCCGGGTGCCTTGGTGCGTCGTCAGTATGAAGAAGGCCGTGGAGTGCCGTGTTTGGTTGCGGTGTACCAGAATGCCACACGTAAGGCTTTAAAGATCGCCTTGGCCTATGCTAAAGGCATTGGTGGCTCTCGTGCAGGCATCATCCAGACGACATTCAAGGAAGAAACCGAGACTGATCTGTTTGGTGAGCAATCTGTTTTATGCGGCGGGGCCAGCGAGTTGATCAAAGCCGGTTTTGAAACTTTGACCGAAGCTGGGTATCAGCCGGAAATTGCTTACTTTGAATGTTTGCATGAGTTGAAATTGATCGTGGACTTGATCTACGAAGACGGGATCACCGGCATGCGCAAGCGCGTTTCAGATACCGCTGAATATGGCGATCTGACCCGCGGTAAACGCATCGTCAATGAGCGTACCCGGCGTGAGATGAAAAAAATATTGAAGGAGATCCAAAAAGGCCAGTTTGCCAAGGAATGGATGGCGGAGAACAAGAACGGCCGCAAGAATTTCCTTAAGATGCGTAAAGCCGGAGAAACACATCCAGTGGAAAAAGTCGGTGCTCGACTTCGGGCCATGATGAGCTGGATGAAAAAATGAAACTGTTGGGCACCTATATGCATCAGTAGTATATAATCTTAGGGCGGCTCTCAACAGCCGCCCTTAATTTTTAACAGGAGATCTTTATGAAAAAATTTGTTTACGTTTTAGCGGGATTCTCAGTGATGACAATTTTATTTTCTGCGGCGGTAAGGGCCGATGATAGTATTAAAGAAGGAAAATGGGAGATCACGTCCGTGGTAGATAAGGACTCCCAGGTCAAGGGTCCGCTTAGCAATCCTTCCGTATTGTCTCAGCAAGGGGGAAACACCACAATGGTTCAAAACGGCAATACGCCGATTTCAGCGGAACAAGGCAAGACCTACGATGAATGCATCACTAATGCCAATCCTATTCCGGATATCAAAGAAGCAGCCAAACAATATACTGGATGTTTGGAAGCTCAGGTCCAGGAAAATAGTGGATCTGTAGACTATGAACTAACTTGCGTCAGTTCTGCCAATACAGTTAATTTAAAAGGTCATATAGTTTTTATAGGGGATAACATGATAGGATTGACTTCATCGAATATAGTGGCTGGGGATAAGATTTCTTCTCTGGAAGAACATCTGAAGGGTAAATTTATCGGCCCTTGCTAATGCATGGATGAAGCATCTTAGATAATAAAGGATAATATAATGAAAAACGATAAAGTATTGATCTTTGATACCACCCTGCGTGATGGGGAACAGGCGCCGGGGGCTACGATGAGCCCTGAAGAAAAATTGGAAATCGCCTTTTCTCTGGAACGTTTGGGGGTGGATATCATCGAGGCAGGTTTCCCTATATCTTCCAAGGGGGACTTTGACTCAGTGAAAAATGTGGCCCGCCATATAAAGAATTCCTTTGTCTGCGGTTTGGCACGTTGTGTTGTCAAAGACATTGACGCGGTTATTGAGGCGGTAAAACCTGCCAAGCATAAGCGTATCCATATTTTTTTGGCAACGTCCAAGATCCACTTGCAGCATAAATTGAAAAAAAGCCAGGATGAGATCGTGGCCATGGCGGTCGAATCCGTTAAATATGCCCGCAAGCGTATGGATAATGTCGAATTCTCACCGGAAGATGCTTCCCGTACGGAAAAAGAATTTTTATACCGTATCCTGGAAGCTGTTATCAAGGCCGGGGCCAACACCGTTAATATCCCTGATACAGTTGGCTATAGCACTCCGCAAGAATATGGGGCGGTGATCGCGGGTATTGCCAAGAACGTCCCTAATATAGGGAAGGCTATTATTTCCACCCATTGCCATGATGATCTGGGTTTGGGGGTGGCCAATTCTTTAAGCGGGGTTGAAAATGGTGCGCGTCAGGTTGAATGCACCATCAACGGTATTGGTGAGCGGGCAGGGAATGCTTCCATGGAAGAAGTGGTGATGAGTTTAAAAACCCGTTCGGATTTTTATCATTTATCGACCAATATCAATACAAAAGAATTTTGTCGTATTTCCCGTATGGTCTCTAAGGCCACAGGTTTTATCGTGCCACCTAACAAGGCTATTGTCGGAGCCAACGCTTTTCGTCATGAATCCGGCATCCATCAAGACGGCGTTTTGAAAGAACGGCGCACCTATGAGATCATGAGCCCGGAAGATGTAGGGGTGTCCTCGTCTGAAGGATTGGTCTTAGGCAAACATTCCGGTCGTCACGCGTTCAAGGACCGTTTAAAAAGTTTAGGCATTGAATTGCCCGAGCTGTCCTTGGACAAGGCCTTTGTTGCATTTAAGGACCTGGCTGATAAAAAGAAAGAGATCTACGACGAAGACCTGGTGGCCATTGTTGAGGACCAGGGCCATTTGTCGCAGGTGGCCTATAGCCTGGTGGATCTGATATCAACCAGCGGGACCAATATTGCCCCGCAGGTGGTGGTCACTATCTTGCACAATGGCAAAAAGCAAACCAAGGAGTCTACCGGTGACGGTCCGGTGGATGCCTGCTATAAAGCCATTGAATTAGTGACAAAATTAAAGACCAATTTATTGGATTACGGCATCAAGGCTGTCACTCAGGGCAAGGACGCTTTAGGCGAAGTGATGATCAAGGTCCTCATTGAAGGGGAAACAGTGATAGGCCGTGGCGCCAGCACGGATATTATTGAGGCTTCCGCTAAGGCTTATATCAACGCTATTAATAAATATGTGGCCCAGCAAAATTTAAAACGATGATCTATGAACCGCCGGCAATATATGGGATCATAGGTAATCCGGTTGAGCATAGTCTTTCGCCGGTGATGCAGAATGCTGCGTTTAAGGCTTTAAAAGTCAATGCGGTATATAAATTATTTCCTTTAAGCGATCAGGAAGAGCTTAAACTTTTTATGGAAGACCTGAAAGAGGAAGATAATCCTATTTTTGGTCTTAATGTGACGATACCCTATAAGCAAGATATTTTGCCTTATCTCGACAGCATAGACCCATTGGCGGAAAAGATCGGTGCTGTCAATACGCTTGTCATTGATCACGCGCGTAAGATCCGCGGATTTAATACCGACGGGCCAGGATTTTTAAGCCATTTGACCGAGCTTAATTGTGATCTCAAGGACAAGAGGGTGGCTGTGTTAGGCGCCGGAGGGACCACCCGTGCGATCATCAGTGTCCTGTGCCTTTTGCCCCAAGGCCCTGAACGTATCACCCTTTATAATCGCACCAGATCCAAGGCTGAAATTTTGCTGGAAGAATTGTCTAAGAAGATCGATGTCCAAAAAGTCAGCATTGTTGATGAGCCTGAAGACCTGAACATTGAGTTGGCGGATCTTTTGATCAATACGACCGGTGTAGGGATGAAAGAAAATGACCCGCTTTTAATTGATCCGGCGTCAATGCATAAGGACATGTTGGTCTATGATGTCATTTATAGCCCTTCTGAAACGAAATTATTAGCACAGGCGCGTCTTAAGAAGGCCAGGACAGCCAATGGATTAGGGATGTTATTCTTTCAAGGTGTTTTGGCATTTTGGCATTGGTCAGACGTGGAATTGGACGAACGGATCAAAAAAATAATGAGAAGATCATTAGAAATGGCGAGCCATGGAAATTAATCTCTTATTCGGTGTCCTTATTTTTATCATTGGTGCGATGATCGGAAGTTTCCTCAATGTTTGCATTGTGCGTCTTCCTTTGGAGAAATCCATTGTTTTTCCTGGGAGCCATTGTGTGGCTTGCAGCACACCGATCAAATGGCATGACAACATCCCTTTGATCAGCTGGCTTGCCTTAGGCGGCCGTTGCCGTATTTGCAAAGAAAAGATCTCATTTCGTTATTGGTTAGTGGAGCTTTTGACAGGAGTGATATTCTTTGTTTTTTATCGGCATTACGGATTACAGCCGGTCTTATGGCCGTATCTGGTCATGGTCAGCGGCTTTATTGTTGCGATCTTTGTGGATTTTGAGCACCGTATTATCCCTGATGAGGTTTCCATTGGCGGGATGATCGCGGGTTTGGTTTTTAGTTTATTTATTCCCCAATTGCACGCCACTCATTCGCCATTTTTGGGTGTTGGATTTTCTCTTTTAGGGATCTTGGTCGGAGGCGGGGCCATCTATTTGATGGGAGTGCTTGGAGATTTCGTTTTTAAGAAAGAGACCATGGGCGGTGGAGATGTGAAATTGATGGGCATGGTGGGAGCTTTTATAGGTTGGAAACTGGCCTTGTTGACCTTTTTTCTGGCCCCATTTTTTGGGGCAGGTTATGGCATTGTGGAAAAAATCCGCACTAAGGATAGCACCATTGCCTATGGCCCATTTTTGATCATGGGGGCCTTGGTGAGCTTATTTTGGGGAGACAAGATCATTATTTTTTTAATTTCAGGGGGCTTGTCTCATCTATGAAAAAGATCATGTTTTTATTATTTTATTTGTTACTTCTTCCTGTTTCTGCAGGTTTTGCAGCCGATGCACCAGTGTTTAACCCAGAAAAAGAACCATGGAAAGAACCATTCTTCCCGATCCAAAGTATTACGTTAACTTATGATCTGGCTACTGCTACTTTACACGTCGAGGCGGCACATCCGTCCAATAATTGGGAAAGGGATTATGTGCGCATGATGACGGTCTCTTTAAACGGCCAGGAAGTCTCAACTCTTAATTATTATCATCAAACGTCGGCTAAAGGATTTTCGGATGATGTATCTTTAAAGGCCCAGGTGGGTGATGTGATATCAGTAGATGTGTTTTGTACCCAGGGCAGCAGCATGACACAGGCAATAACGGTCGCTGCTGCGGATAACAGTGCAACGAATGATGCCACGGTTAATTCGGCTAACTAGTAAAAAAAGGATACCTCTTATGCGTTATTGTATGTTGATCTTATTGTTTTTTATATCCTTACCTGTCTGGGCCCAAAATGTTACTGCTCCCAAGGTTGTGTCTCAAGATAAAGGGGTATTGATCAAGAATATTGAAATGGCAGGTTTTGTTCTTGGTAATAAGGACAGATTTGTTAAATTGTTCAAGCCTTACCGTAATAAATATTTAACCACGGCTGATATGGATGCGATCCTTCAAAAGGTGCAAGCTTTTTATGAAGAAGAAGGCTATCAGCAGTTAGTATCGATCACTTATCAGGTCAATAAGCATCGTTTGGTATTTACGGCTTTAATGACATCTTAGGGGGGCCTATGATAGCGACGACCTTTATTAAAAATTACACAGGGGGCGCCTTAACATCATTTTGTTTGTTGTTATTTCCGTTAAGCCTAAGCTTTGCTGAATGTCCGCCCGATTGTTCATCACGTCAATTTTCAATTCAAAGCATGTCTTTGTCTTATAATTCGACAACACGTATTTTACATGTTGAGGCAGACCATCATTCCAGGGACCAGGAAAACCGGGAAGTTGATTATGTTGATAAGATGACGGTCTCTGTCAATGGCGATGAAATTATCGTTCTTCATTTTAAACATCAGAGGGACCCGGATAGATTTTATGACGATACGATGTTTAAAGCCAAGTCAGGAGATGTTATTTCTGTTGAGTTATTTTCTTTTGGTGGCAGCAATAAGTCATTGGATTTGACAGTTTCCGACGGAGAAATTTCAGAGACTCAAAACGTTGCCACACAAGAATCTGAAGCGACTTATTAAAATGGAAAAGAATATTATATTAATAGGATTTATGGGATCAGGCAAATCAATGGTAGCTCGTGAGTTGGGCAAGCGCTTGAAGGTAAAGGTGTTTGCCACTGATGATCTGGCGCAAGCCAAGGAAGGGCAAACCATCCATGAGATCTTTAAATCCAAAGGTGAGGCCTATTTCCGGGACCTTGAGCAGAGCATCGTTAAAGAGTTGTCTGCCCAGAAAGGCATTGTCATAGATTGCGGCGGAGGAGTGATCCTGCGCAAAGAAAACTTGCCAGTTCTCAAAGCCAATGGTATCGTATTTTACTTAGAGGCTACACCAGAGGTCATTTACGAACGGATTAAGCATGAAAAACATCGACCTCTGTTAAATGTGCCCGACCCCCTCGGGTGCATCAAAGAAATGTATCAACAAAGACTCCCCCTGTACAATCAGGCCGACCACATCATTGATGCTAATGATGCTTCTATCGAAGGCCCGGTTGCCGAAATCCTTAAGAAAATATAGTCCTACCAAACCAAGGGGAGTGATCATGACCGAACAAGAAGCTTTGCTTGTTTTAAACGCTGTGCCTGATCTTGGCGCCATTCGTATCCGTAAACTCATGGCCTTTTTCGGGGGTGCTTTAAGGGTTTTGCAGGCGTCGTTTGAGGATTTACAGATAAG
>Ga0302188_10000239_pt1 | contig 46980 bp, 35 predicted proteins | sample II_Bog_E2_1_FD_198783 | JGI IMG/M metagenome (GOLD analysis project Ga0302188, IMG submission 198783) | Peat permafrost microbial communities from Stordalen Mire near Abisko, Sweden - II_Bog_E2_1 | ecosystem: Environmental > Terrestrial > Soil > Wetlands > Peat | place: Sweden: Abisko... | reverse complement strand
GAATCAAACTGCCCCATTGTGGAAATCTGCTAATAATTTTGCTTAAAATACTAATGGTTTGATTGCCATCTAGGGATGACTGAATGAGTTATACTCTTGGATTGCTTAACAAGACTTAAAACGAACTGCCATAGAAGAGTATGTGACTAAAATGGTGAATTACCTTCCTTAAGACTTCGCTCTCCACACCAATCAAATTTCACAGTTGTCGACTAGCATTGAAGAACAGCGGAGTACTATTTAAAAACTTATAGAAGCAATAACTGGACTCCAAGCACTCTCCCAGCATCAATATCCCCCTCCAGACCCAATTACTCCTCAAGTCCTTCAAAAACTCAAAGATGATGGAATCTCTATCCGCATAATTGGCGGACTCTAAAGGCTAGCTTAATTATAGTAGTAAAAAATAAAGAAAAAATAATATATCAAAGTACAGTAGCCTCCAACAATAAATTGCTTGTTTGAACCTAAAATAGAAGTCAGTCCACCCCAGGTGGTCATTCACAAGCAATAAATGCCTGTGTTACCGCAAACAGTACACTGTACTTTTTAGCCTCAAATTCAGTTAAACCCTTCTGAAGTGATCATTCAAAAACAATAAGCTCCTATCATTCATAATATCATTCAGATGGAACCAACGCCTGTTTTACCAACCTTCTCCAATATCATTGACTTTTCCCCCATTGTCGAAATTCTTAGTTAACTCACTAAAATAAACAGGTCTCGATCAAGTCTTGCGCATTTGCATTACTGCAAAAATGTACTATCTTATGATTTTCGCCCCTCAATCAAAGTCAATGCATCGACTTAGAATAATGAAGTTTGCTTCAAAGACTCATTCTGTATGGCTTGCCCAAAAATAAGCACTTCATATGCTCAAACCTTACCATGCAAATTATTCATAAGGCCAATCACGAAGATAGTTTGTAAACCAAAAATCAAAAATTACATCACCCTACCTTAAGCGCCTAATGTTATAGTGAAGCCTCATCCTCTGAATATTGTAGTGAGGACTCCTCCTGCTCCCAATGTCATAGTGAAGGCTGCTCCTGCTCCCAATGTTGTAGTAAAGGCTGCCCCTATTCCAAATGTCATAGTGAAACCACCACCAATTCCAAATATACTTGTAAGGCATAAAAATGACATAAACATCCTTAATAAGCCAAAAATAATTACGGATAGCCTCAAAAACGAATAGCCACTCAAACCTATGCCTGTTGGAAATCAATAATATTCGAGGAAATTATCCAACAAACCAAAACGAAAAAAATATATTGAGAAAAAGAAAGAAGAGCTGGGCAAGTAAAATGTAACACCATAACTTTCCTCAATAGTAAAGTAAAAATTGACCAAGCAGTAAAAGATTCAGCTGATAAAGGCCATATAAAAGCAGTTTCATTGTGGAGCGAAAAATAATCATATGGTCAATAAAGATGACATCAAATAAATGGTCAGATCAATAGCTCATCGTATCCATCAAAATTAATTATCAAAAGCATAATGCTAATAATTCATCGCCACTTTGAAGGAGCTAAATTACTATAGCAGTAACATGTACTAGTCTGGACCAGTTGAAAGTGAAGATGAATGGTAGGATACTTCTCATCAAAATTCAAACGAAAGTTAATCCGATTCGAGTTAAAATTAATAATAAATTATTTGAAAGAAAAATCCATTGATAATTAAGTTGGTTTCCCCATGACAAATGGTTTCCGACTTAGTTAAAGATGGTCATGAGTGTATTACTTATGCATGATCTATATCTATATCTATTTTACATTGGAACATTATAAAGCATATTCTGTTATATTCGCAATAGGATTATATGATTGACTGATTCAGCCAAAATGAAAGATTTTGGAAAAGATAAAAAGGAAGACTGCTGACGATGGTGTATGCTAAACAATATTTAATTGGTGCAACAAGTCAAACCCAAATCGCCAACGACGTCCCTTTCGAGAATGTAGTGATAGTATCAATTAATTAATGAGTTCATCGAACATAGAAAAATTTATGTATTAATCGATTCAAGTTAAATCTGTTGATGAGAATATTGCTCTTAATAAAACATCAGTAATTGCAATGGCACGCTGGCTATATGCTCATGTGACAGCACCATATTTTTATAGCATTTTGATATCGTCAAAGTAAAGCTTGCAAAAGATAATTATTTATCAGCTTCACTCATTTATGCCTTACCTTCTACTTGAAATTGAGAATTGCTCCACATCTACATTGAGCTCATCGCTCAATGTTTCATCACCGAAGCCGTGAAGTCTTTTAGGCCATCGCATTGATCGTTTGTATTGAAATAGAAATTTACATAATTGCAGCAAAGGTATGTCCAACCTCAATAAAATAAAATAGTAGATAGTCATCGTTGCTGCACAGAACCATGAACAGAGTAATGAAAATATTTTCATTTCGAAAGAAGGAAACGTCAAGTTAGAAGTGATTGAAAAACATTTTGGATAATGATAATTTTTCGATGCAACTTAATTTTATCATTTTCCATCCTTTCAATACATCCAACTTTCGATTCTTATAATAATGTCCTTGATTAATATTTATTGTTCTCCCCTTTGACCAATTTCCTCAAGCCATTGAAGGAAATTAAAAATTAAAGCGAGATCCCCTTACTTTGAATAAAATAAATTTATCTATGTTAGACTATTGATGGGTAATAATAGCATGATAAACTATTTAAAAATGTTTCTATAAGTTATGCTGCATGTGTTGCCACGAAAGAAAGATGTGTTATTGGAGTACATTTTCTGACTTTGATCATTTACTCAGTCATTAAATCAATATCTTGCAATATTCTTTGCAATGATGCATTTTATTTATTTAGATAGCTTTGAAAACAATTTAAAACTCAATAACAACTTCCTTTTCCAGAGATATCAATAGTCATATTCCCTTCTATGATCAAAATGAATAAATCAAAGTTTAACGCGCCGAATTCCAGGTTTCATCCCTTTCCCCTTCGCTGGTTCGGTAAAGAAAGTATTCGGCAGTTATTCGTTTCTTTCGCTTTTCTCCCTCTAACTCTCTTTATCCTTCACTTTCATCTCAGACTTTATGTTCTCAATCTTGTTTTTCAAAATTTCCTGGTGGTTGTAATGCGAAACCAGATTCGTCTTTTCCAAACTGCTCGTATTAACATATTTTTATGATCTGCGTTAGCAACTATCTACTTCAAGGAGATTCGATTGTTCTGAGTAGCATATCGAGCGATTCTCGTTCGAATTTGCTGTGATTTTGCAAAATCTCTCTAGAGATTATCTTTGCTTAGACTAGACGATACGGACTTGATTCTCATAAAGATTCGAGAGTTCTACTTTTATGTTTCCACCATTCTGCGCTTTTGAAAGGGGGTCCTCGATCTTTGTTCGGGCTCTTCTCTCTCATATGTTGAGAAAGACGAATACCGAGTGAACGGTTTTACTTTTTCAAGCTTATGAAGTAACTGTTTATTTAACTGAGTAATCTCCGAGTGTTGCTCGTTATATCGATAAGCGAATGAGCGGCTTTTGCTTTGTTTAATTTCCTCGTGTTTAGAGAGACGATTAGATTGTGTTATGTTCAGATTATTCTTACGTTCTTCTCTAATTTTCTCTAATTTGCGGAGGTGAATTTGGTAGAGTCTAATTGAGGTTAAACTTACAGTTTTTGCTGGACTAGTTCGGTCACGACTGGAGTTCTCATGGTGTTATTTTTCATTGCTAATCTAACAATAATGATTATAACATGCTGTTAAGTGAACATCAACCATTATGACAAATAGGGGTCAGTCTTTATTATTGAAAAATAACTCTTATTTGGCAGTCTTCTTCTTCATATATTGAACCCATTAGTAATTAATAAAAAAAATGCATGAAATAGAAGTCTTAAGTAATTTAATTATAAAATTATGCCACTATGATCAATTTTTTACTTCCGCTTGGGGTAGAATCGCCTACTCTCCATCTCCTTCCTCAGCGTTCTCTTTTACAGGCTATTCAACATTTTATTGATTCTTTTCTTATATCTCTTGCTACTCAAGTTATACTTTCTAAAGAGTGGATCGAGCAATTAGCTATCCCTGTCTCTCACAATGAGGATTGCAATCTTACTAATCACTTACATTTATTTCTGGAACAAACACAAGTTCTTTTTCTATGGCTTTAGTCATCTCAGGAGGAGGTATTGAGGGAGGTGGAGGCTTAGCCTTTTGATTATCGCGACTGATAAAATCCTCATTGATCAAATCAACTCCATTCTTGCCGCATCTTTTATCTCTAATATCCATTGGTAAACCAAATTATAGGTCGAGCGTACAAACTTGACATAAGTTTTTCTCCTTGCTACAGAATTGACAGATGCAAGTACGTTTGAATATTCCCTTGTTGCCCTTCCATTTAAAAACAGTAAACGGACGAAAGCATATCCTACACTACTGACCGAAATTTTCCTTTAGCATACGCATATATGGATTTTCTCCATAGCAGCGATCGCAGGCAACAGGAAAGTCCGAGGTTTCCCACCCCTGTTTGTTGATGCCAGTCCTAGTGGCCATGCCGCGTTCTCTATTCATCTCCTCTTATAATTATAGTAATAATCAAATCTATCTGCGTCAAATAGTAATTATTGACTATAATTACAATTGATGATCAGCCAGTATCTCTTTCATTTTTATGGTTTGTCTTACAGACCGATAATATTTAGTGTGTTTTAATAGTTAATCAACAATAGCTTTTTAAATAATAATTTTATGACAAACCAACAGCTCTAAAATGAATCCCGCTTTGATTTTATTATAAAACCTCGAAGGGAGTCATGCTTTCATGAGTAGACTCGTCTTTCTTTCAAAAACGAGACAAAGTATACTTAATAGTATTGAGTTCGAATGACAAAGCCAATGCCAATATCCCAACTTTTAATGCAGACCAATGCTAGTGGACTCCATCTTTTGCCCTGCCCAAAGATAAGGTATCTTTCTGATCATTTTAGAACTTCTACTTGTACAATGCCATGTTTTTGAAATTAGAGTTCTAATAAAAAATACAGAGAAGTCTAATCCCCTTTGCCGCTTGCCATCCTTCTGCCAATCTCGACTTCTGCAACATAGCATATCCCGACAGTAAATATTGTCAAGTGTGCAAACTATCTTTTGAAAAATATTGTGACCATATTCTCTTGAAGACTCATCAACAGAAAGTCAACAATCATAAAATTAATAAAGTCATCCAGTCGTTGTGTCAATCTTTCAAGGGGAATTAAAAAAGGGAAATTTTATCATTCAAGAAAAAAATAATAACTAAAAAAGCCGATAGTAAAAAAAGTAATAGGAAAGAAGCAGGACCAACTTCATCGTCAATGGCTTTGTTATAGATGACGAACGGAAGTCAAAACGGCAGTACTCAAACTCATTAAATGCCTTGAGTTATTATTGGTGTTGAAAGTAAAAAACTTTGATTATAAATAGTTTTGGATATTTTTAAAAAGAGTCATTTTGGATAATTATTATTGAATTGTTCCCATTGGAAGATAATATCACAAACCCAATTAGATTAACTCTATGGATTTATTAATTTGTTAATAGTTATTGAATATCTTATTATTTGAAATAAAATATGTGAAATCACTTATGAATCAGTATGTTTTTAAATTGCCAGGGGTCTTAGAGGTCGAAATTATCTTCTGTTAACTCATTTCGCTTGTTCTTAAGAGGATTCCAATCAGTATAGTATCCGTTAACTGGAGAAATGTAGTCATGCTGAATCTCAAGGCAGCGTCTGAAATCCATTTCGTCGGGTTCTACCAACCCTGCCTATGGGTTTTCAAGAGCCCAAGTCATTCCAGCAATCACAGCCGAAGTCACTTGAAGTGCAGTCGCATTTTGGTTTGGAGCTCTCTTGCGGGTGGATTCAATGTCTAGTTGCGAGCCATACCAATAGGCATTCTTGGCATGCCCATAAAGTAATACTCCGAGCTCATCCATTCCAGTCATTACCTATTTTTCCAATATTTTCCAAACAGTTAGGGCTTCTCCTGATCCTATCGATTCCAATGCTGAAGCGACTGCATCTTAGGTTGGATGATAGGCATAGTGGCATGTGGGTCTATAAACCACTTCATCATTTTCCCTAACAGTGAAATAATCAGAAATGGAAATGGACTCATCATGAGTGACCAAAAATCCGAATTGAGCACCATAAGTGGGGCACCAGCTCTTCACAGTCACGTTCATTCCAGGTTTAGTCATATAAATACCTGCTTGGCATCCTTCTCTATGGAATTTAGCCTCTTTAGGTGTCCATTTTTAGTGAGTTCCCCATCCCAATTATGAGGGCTGATAGAAGCCTTCAGAAATGAATCCATCAACTGACCAAGTATTCCAAAATTATTTAGGAGGTCTTATTTGAGTACTCCTCTGAGTATCTCTTTCAGCAATATGAATTCCTTTGACTCCTAAATTTTTCATTAGAAGACCCCACTAATTTCTATTTTTGGGCTATTCATGAATAGGGAAATTGAGGTCTTTGGCGAGGTTCACGAGTGCCTGCTTGACAAACCAGCTCACCATGCCCGGATTAGCTCCACAGCAAGAGACAGCAGTGGTTGTTCTTTGATGTTTCCTCACATTCCTCAATAACGTTTCCCTCATTAGATAATTGCTCTTTTTTTCTAAATCAATTTCTTCACTCTCATAGTATCCCTCCCACTCCTCTTTAACAGTATCAATGTAGAAGACTCCTTTCTCTTGACAGTATTGGATGATGTCCGAGGATGATGTACCCACGGATAGGTTAACACAGAAGCCAACTTTATTAACAAAAATCTGGTCAAGGATGTCTCTGAAGTTTTCTCTTGTAAGTCCAACCTTGATGAACGAGACGTTTTCACTGATTTCTGGAAGTTCGACAGGTTCAGGGTCAATGATGGTAATTTTATCAAATTTGAAGTGCCTCTTAATCAGTGGTAGAGTCCCCTTGCCAATCGAGCCATGTCCCACAATGCAGATGTCGTTAATGTAGCCGTAAATTTGATGCTGCTCCATAAGAGTTTAAATTCATTATAAAAACATCAAATTCTTTCTGCATTTTGGTGACTTTTTAAAATTCTTAATCAGCGAATACCAAATATATCATCATTCAATCATTGAAGAAGTCATAGACTCATTGTTATTAAATATAACTTCACAACTGGCCTTTACCTGAATCTATTCAAGAAATAAGAAATAACAGATCGACATGGAAAGGACATTGCCGGCTTAAAGAAGGAATGGTGTCTTCTCTTTGGTGGTTATTTCCTATTTTGACTCGATTGCAAGAAATGGTTAATTCAAGAATGTTGGTTTAAAAATAATTCTTTGATTAATTCGATAATATCGAAATTGTAGTTTAATTAGTAGGATAATAAATAGCATTGACAAAATTTAAAAAATAATTTTACTAAGATCGATAAAAAATATACAAAAATAGAGAAAAAAAAGTGATTTTCATTAAATTGAATTCTTTTTTAGTTTTGGGAAATTAAGGGGATGGATGGGTGTTTTTATTTGGAAAGGATATCAATCTGCATGGGGGCTGACTGGAGTTGATTCTTGAAGTTCGTAGTTCAAAAGATGAGAATTCATGAGTTAGGTTGGATTTCATTTTTTCAGGATAAAGATCAGATCAAAATCATCTGATAAATGTCATTGAATACATAAAATTACATCTTTGAAATAATAAATGGATGGGATTCTTCCCTGCCTTCAAGAAAAACGTTTGATCATGATATTTGATTTGCCACTTAAAGATAAGTCATGTAAATATGTTAACGATTAATTGTTATTAAAGATCATACTAAGAATTAAATGGGGCATAAGAACATAATAAATTAATCATATGTCAGCTGACTAAAGGCTTTATTTATAATATTTGGATTTTTGGGAGGGTGATGAAGGGGATATGCTTCGTCTTTGCGAAATCAGCAGTACAGTCTTTAGAGGAACCAGTTTTGCACCTTTGCTAATCAACCTTCTTTTCTCTCTACTTCAAAGGCGAGGGCGAGTCACATTTATTAAAACTATGGCTCAAACTTCGGTTATAGGAGTTCAACATAATCTTTTCGATCAATTGCGCTCTTCGCAAATTTGTTATTGGTATTTGCCGCTATTCTTCACCTTATCTCTATTAACTCTTGTATCTTAAAGCTGATTTAAGCGTATTTACATTTACCTATTTATTGATATCTTATTTTTTTGTCATAGCGGTTTTATTTTGCTTGTGATAAGTAAGATAATCCACGTAGTGTTCCGCCTTGAGGTACAGGTTGTTTCGATTGATATGTCTCAGGCTAAAACTTGGAAACATAGTTTGAAGATTGAAATCATCATTTCCTAATATTTTCTGAGGAATGTTAGTTCTGACTATTAGTTTCTTTTCCTTAGCATTCTTGGTTTTAAGACGATTCAAGATCGATAGCTTCTTTTTGGCCAACATTTCGGAGAAATTACTTTCATTACTAATACGGTTCGGTATATTTGAAACATTGCAGAGTTGACTTCCTTTTCTTCGATGGCTAAACCTCAGTATAATGTTATCGTTGCATGATTCATTCTAGTTTGGTTCGTCCCAAGGTGTTATTGACTCATAATCCAGATCTTCTTTCCTCTTCATAATAATAAAATAAATGAGAATCCACTCTTGTAATTATAAACAAACAACTGAATGAGTTATCGTAAATAAATAGACCCTCTCTCTCCCGAGTGGAGTCAAGTTGATAGTCAGCTACAGCTTATCACAGGCAAATCCTCACTCAAAATTATCAACGCCTTTCGGCTCAGTCAGGATGCTTCTGCTGACCAAGTAATTTGAATTTTATCTTAGTAATTTAAAATCGATATGGTGCTTCAAGCAACCGATTTTAATAAAGATTACATCGACAAAGTCGTCAATAAGACCATTCCCTTGGAAGATATCGTCCTCTACTGCGGACATGTCAACATTCATCCCAAAATTCAGCCCAATAAAGTCTTTACATTTCTGCTGGGAAGGGTAAGACTGGGTCGAATGGGTACTCTGAAATAGGATGTGACCCAATTGGACTCAATGCTAATCGAAAAAGACTCTTAAAAAGATGCCTTCCAATACAACTTCCTCATCCGATCTCACAGTCAATATTTCATCACTCACTAAATCAACTTCACCATAGGAGATGAAAGGGAGTTCAACCACAGTGATTATCAGTGTACCCAATGTCAGAATAAAATTGCTACTGTTTTCTGCAAAACGGAACAGTTTTATTTTTGCGATGAGTGTTCAAGAGATCACCATAAGAATCGACTGATGCAGACTCACGAACTTGAAAAACTGGATAAAATTAATACCCTTCCTCTCTGCAAGACTCACAATCAGCGTTTTGCTCACTACTGTCTCAAATGCCAGAAGTATCTTTGTTCTATTTGTTTACAAAAGGGAAATTCTCACGGTAACAGCGACCATCCTGTTTATGCAATTCCTCAACTCTATGAATAAAAGCGCGAAAACAATGAATTTCTGCCTATGAAGCAACGTGACCGACTCGAGGGGCTGCTGCGAGCCCTGCACTCTAAACGAGAATAGCTCACAGAAAATTACAACTAGATAAAAAGGATAATCTAAGACCAGTTGCAAAGAGCCCTCATCTCTTTAGACCAACTGATGGTATAGAAAATGCTTCAACTAAACTCTGACTAGCTATAGCTCCGCATGATGGTATAGAAATTGGAGTGGTCTAAAGCATTTATTAAATTTCAGGAGAAGAGTTTAAAGCCGATCTACTATTTTCAGTCCCAGCAGAGGTAATTGAAATCGGATGCAGGTTTTAGCAGGAGATACCCAAAATGAAAATTAATAACTTTTAAAGTATTGTAAATGTCAAGGCGGACATTGCCATTTAGGGGCAGATAGTTGTAGGCAAAAGAGATTTGTTGGATCGATCAAGGAGAACAGCCAATCCAATTTCGACGAGAACGTAGCCGATTCGCCAAATGTAAAGCGAGCTCTCCTTCTCCAACGCCAAGCAAAAAACGATCTACGAGTACGATGCCAACGTCTAGCTTCCTAAATTCGGCGAACTCGTCTCCCGTCTCGAATCATCCAACCACCTAAACTTCTTCTGCTGTACTTTTCTCCCTATTCAGTCACAAAATGAAGATTAACATTATATCATTTTATTTTCTGCTTTGTCTACCCCTATTATTAATGCTCCTAAAACATCTATTAATATTTACAGATTGTATGGATATATATTGTAAATCAGCAAAGATGATGCATAGAAGTATCATGGCCTTGGTGGTCTGTATTGTCGCAGTCAATGCTATTAGTATGACAGTCACCTCCAATAGAGATAGGTGCATGATCGTGTCCACCAATCGAGAGGAGAACTAACTCAAAGTTGACCTTAAATTTTAACCGTTGAACGACTAAACCTCAGACGATGTTTATCGCATCAATCTCATCAACACTGAAACCAAGCAGAACTAAACTTACCAAATCTCCTCGGGCGTTTTCCGTAAAGAGTTCAGACTCTCTGAAAGTAAGTTTGATGAAATCTAGATGTGGTATACAGATTGTGCATTAAAATCATTTCTCCTCGCTCGTCAAGTCGAGAGATCCTCAAGATAATGGAGTACAATGCCGATCTCGAACATAAATCAAAAAGCGACTTGTCCAAGATTCTAGTTCCGGAGAAGTTGCTGAAGGTGGCTGATTTATCATAGACTTACACTTACCTCGTGAGAACCGCAGCAATGTTCGAATCAGTTCATGAGATTGCTGAGAGTATGAAACGAGCAGATGATTAGACTTTCGAAGAGCAGAAAAGCAATATCAATACATTGGAAACAATAACTTTTATTGAATTCGCAGTAATTTGTGCTTTCGGCCTGTATCAATACATCCGTCTGAAGCAGGTGATCGAGACCAAGACGAGCCTGTGATTGTCTGCCGATAGTTTGAATAATAGTTAATCTATGAATAAATGGGTGGCAATAATAATACTGAGCATGTAATAGAAATAGGAGGAGTCGATCTCGCTGCGTCCGGCTGAGAGGAAAAACCAAAAGAACATCTACATTCACAAGATCAACTCCCTCATCAAGATATCGAGGGAGAATTTGTTGGAGGATGAGCGTGAAATATCCAACGCACTCAATAAGTAATGCTCGGTTTCACTTAGGAAGAAGATGAAGAAGGTTCATTCGGAAAGTAATTGCGCTGACATATAGTTGATAAGAATTAGTTTAAACTTGAAAAGAATAGGGAATCAGCTAAAAGAGCAAGACTCAGAAAAAAACTATATACCAAATTGCTGGAAGGGCAAGTCGATAGATTGAGAGAGGTGGCAAAGGAGGGGGAGAGGATCTAGAAAGAAACCCAGAAGTTTTTGAAGATGATCAGTAACAAAGAAGAGGCCAGTTAGCGCATGCTCGATGAGGTTTAACGTTACCTGTCTCATGAAAATGTGAACGACGGCAAGAAAGTATTCATCAGGCAATGTAGGCTTAACAATAAATGGGGACTGCTCGCATGGATAAATTAATCGAGTAAATATGTCAGGTATCAATGGCTTCCTCTCTTCGCAATATTCGACAGCTTATCAGTAATTCAAACGTTATTCCAGCTCAAGTCAACCTTGATGACATACTCAGGGCTGAGACTGCCTAAAAAAGACAAATTGAAGGATAACAGCTCCGATAAATTATCAAATGTGTCCTACGGGAAACAGAATAGTTGAGACAGTAAATCTGGTTCGATATAGTATCTTCTTAAAGATAATGAGGGAGAATGAGAAGGTGAAAAAGCTGATGTAGGAAGGTCATATAAAGCGAGAGGAAGATTGTCTGGCGTCTTACGATCTGAAAGAAATCAAGGTATAGTAATCACAAACCTCGTCGATTAGTATTGACTAGTTTTGCAGCTACGTCGAACCGCCGAAAGAGCCCTACAGCATATTTATCAATTTGACTGAAGCCGAAAGAATATTGATTCAGGGATCGTCCTTCCTTTAGCTCAATGCAACTATTGAAGAGATTTGATATATTCATCATCTATCAATCCTTATATTCTGCAATGCCTTTATTGATGGATTTTATTCGATAGTCCTCAGTAAATGTTAAAAATACAAATAATAGAATAATCGCAATTCATTGAAAAGGACATGAGTTAATTTAGGCGATAAATAATTGATGCTAGAACTATTTTTATGAAGCATACCGAGGAGAGCAGTTTTAAGGACAAATCAGTGTGCTGAAGGAGGGAGAAGGAAATTAATCATCTGAGAAGAAATATTTCCAAAAGCAAAACAATTGAGTTCAAAATACCTCCTCCTACTTTGAGAAAATCTAGCTCAACGTACATCAATATTTTTAAAATTTTGTTTCGCAATAATCCTCAATATAGTCAATTTTTTATACTTTAAGACTTTCAATATTTTCAAATCCATAAAGGCGAGCAGAAAATTGCAATTGCGAGATTTAAGGAATAATGAAGATATGCGATGCCATCAAAATGATACCTTTGCGTTAATGCCGGGTGTATTCATATTCATGTTCATGTTGCCTCCACCGAAATTAGAATTCACGTTCATGTTTGGCCCTCCCATACCCACGTTCATATTTGTGTTCATTCCCATGCCTCCCATGTTCACGTTGGTGTTGACTCCCATTCCGCCCATGTTCATATTGGTGTTCATACCCATCCCTCCTCCCACATTCATCTGCATCTACATGTTAGGACCATTGTAGTTTCTTGTGGTGGTCTGTACACTGTAGGAAGGGTCCATATATACAACGTTTGGAGTCGAGTTGTTGATGATAATGGTCTTACCACTGTTGAGGTCAGCTGCGGTTTTTCCTGCTGCGCGTAATCCACTCCATTCGACAACAGCTTTAGGAGCACAACAGATGACGCCATAGTAGAGACAATTATATCCGAGTCCATCACAGGCACATATGTGACAGCACATCGGGTCAAGCATCATCAGATCTTGAGGTTTGCAGATCCACCATGAATATAAAAGGTTAGCTTAATGGCAGCCTCCACAGCAAACTCCACAATAGTTCCACCACACGCATCCGCAGATCATGCATTGACACATTTTATTACTGTTGCTTTATTATGATATATCTTCAATTACAGCCACTAATACCGAGTAATAAGAAGTTAAATACATCAGAATTAATTGAGCAAATGGACGAATTTTATCAATTCTATTGAAAATTGTTAAAAAGAGCAACAATAATATTTTATCTTTTTTTGATCATTTTGCATATTGAATATGGGAATGATTATAAATTCATTCAAGCTTCATCTCAGTCGAGTCTACCTCGATGAAATACTCAAGAGTAAAATTGAATTCAAGATGTTTTACATCTCAATTTATTTAATTATTTTCTCAACAGAAAAATCAAATTCGTTAATATGAATATAAAATTACAATATCTATTTGTGCAACATAAACATTGTGCGGATTAATGATTAAAGAAGAATCTTGCGATTCTATCAAATAGGTGTCTTTGCGTTACTTCCGGGTGTATTCATGTTCATGTTCGTTTCATTGAAATTAGAATTTACATTCATATTGGGTCCCAGGCCCATGCCCATATTCATATTCGGATTCATTCCCATTCCTCCCATGTTCACGTTAGTGTTGACTCCCATTCCTCCCATGTTCACGTTAGTGTTGACTCCCATTCCTCCCATTTTAGCATTGTTGTTCATCCCCACCCCTCCTCCGTAGTTCATGTTATTGTTAACTGCGTACCCTCCTCCATAGTTCATGTTAGTGTTCACCCCATATCCTCCTCCCATATTCATTTGCATTTGCATGTTAGGATTAGAATAGGAAGGGTCCATATACATAGCATTGGGAGTTGTGTTGTTGATGATAATGGTTTTACCACTATTGAGGTCAGCCGCAGTTTTTCCTGCTGCACGTAGTCCACTCCACTCTATCACAGCTCTTGGAGCACAGCATACGACACCATAGTAGAGACAATTATGTCCTAGTCCATCACAAGCACATATATGACAGCATACAGGATCAAGCATCATTAGATCTCGAGGTTTGCAGAGCCAACAGGAACAACAAAGGTAAGCCTAATGGCAGCCTCCACAGCAAACTCCACAATAGTTCCACCACACACATCCACAGATCATGCATTGACACATCTTATTGCTGTTACTTTATTATGATATATCTGAAGCTACAACAGTCATACCGATTTATCCGAAGTTAAGAACATAAAAATTAATTGAATAAATGTATAAATGTATAATTTCTATTGTAAATTCATAGAGGAAAAATGTATACTCTCTATTATGTAATTATTATATATAGTGAGCACAATAATAATTGTAATTATTACATTATTACTTATCTTATTGATTATCGAATTTATCAATACTAACTCCTTATCATTTCTGTTAATATGATCAATTACATTTAGTCTTCCAAGGGTAAACAGACTCGAAGTGACATCTTTATTTTTACTTTATAAATCAGTTAAAATATCTAAATGAACGATGAAGTTATTATTTAATTTTTAATAATGCTGCCTTGGAACCAAATACTACAACAAGCAGGGATGATTTTATTTATCTTCTATGCTTTGGTCAACACAATCGGTAGCTCAATTGCATCTCCGTTTTTTGATTGCTGGCATCAAATATCAGAACCCCCGCTCAACTCAAACATACAATTCTCACTCTAGGATTTGTTTAAACTTCAGACACAAATCAGCTACATATTCCTCTATATACAATCGTTAGTCAACATACCTGCTTTTCCTGATAAGTACAGGATAGCTCTCTGGAAACCACTCCTCCTCTGTCAATCTATATCTATCATAATATGTAGCTTTTTTGGTCTTCATCTCCTTTTTGATTATTATATCTAATTCTGTGAAGGAGATATGGTCAAAATATGGGGAGGAGTACTCATGGGAATAGGCCTACTTCAATTAATTAGTGTCTTCGGACTGCTTCTATAATATTGTAGCAAAAAAACATTAATTTCGCATCAATACGAATCTATTCCAACCGATGTGAATGGAATCCCAAATGGACCATCACAATAATTTTGATATCTAACTTAATTAAATCAGGGTCATAATATTCCTTTCTTTTAAAGCTCAGTCTTCATCCATAGAGTTAGAGATTGAAGTGAACTCACCTACTTCTCCAGGTTTTTTATTCTATTTTTTAGCCTTTATTAATTCAAGTCGTTTTATCCAACTTAAATTTCGCAAGAAACCCGATCATTGTTATCATTTTCGATTTTTAATTAAAAGTTTGATTTCTAAGGGGGTATCAAGTTATTTATGGAAGGTAAATTGTTATTCGGGTTTTCCTTCAGCTTTTCCTACCTGGCTTGATGAAAATCTCCAATTTGGCTGAAAAGACTTTGCCTATTAAGTGATTTGATTGTCCGGACAATCACACATTCCGCGTGGTCGCACTCCTCGCAGAGTTCTCCAAAAAAGAGGCACATTCCAATAATTAAATTTATTAAGAATGTTCCGTTTAAGCCTGCCTCTCAAAAAACGCACGATAATTTTAATTTCGAAAGGTATCATTATCCATTCTGATTGACATGCTCTATCAATAAAATAATGTCAATGCCCATACTAATCACCAAGTCAAAAAATCATTAGCTGAACAACGAAGGCTGTCGATGCACCATCTGTCAAAAAGTTAATTTGACCGCTAACAGTGTGATAGTTAATGAGAAGTATCTAGATCGGTTCTCGGAGGAATATCATGCTCAGAATCACAAATAAAGCTACCTTGATTTAGTTCATGCTTTCGTCGAGTGGGAAAAATTACCGCGAAGGTTACGGTTTTCACTGCCCGAAGCATGCGTGTTCGAGCGTGGAATGCCAGTCTACTGGATAACAAAGAATAAGGACTCAGTTTTTACTAAAATAATCCGGAATAGATTAAAGATGAACATGTTCTAAATCCAGCATTTCCTTCTCTAAGGATATTTGAATCACAACCCAGAGGTATTTAACAAAAAGCACGAGCTCAGTTCTTTTAAGTAAAAATCACGGCGTGATTGCATTGTGGCAGCTAAATATCAAAGAAATATTACTCAGTTGCTTACTCTTGATCAAATGCAGAGCCTGTTTAAATCAAAGTTTAAGTATATGAGGGATGGCTTGATGTACTTGCAAACTTTGGTGGGAGGGCCAACTTCCAAAGAAGTTATCGTGAAGATTGATCTTGAGCAAATCGAAAAATAGCAGAGTACATTGTATGATCGAGCGAAATATGAGACTAAAATCTTTGTGGGAGAGATCAAGATTACTGATAGTGAGTATTACCCCTAAAAAGATGAAATATCCTTCGAGAAATCCCTAAAAAATGAGAGCATTCATAATTATCTCACATACATTTCTCTGAAAATAATATTCATCGAATCGAAGATGAAGCCCAACATAATCAAGAATGCAATCTTTAAGTGGACTTATACCAAAAGTGCCTAGTTTTTATGGGATTTGAGAGTGGTTGATACTGCAGTCAGTTCTATTTATTGGCAAGATTCATCAACTTATGCTTTGGAAATAAAACTAAAGAAAACAATGAGTTTACTGGAGATGCAACCTGGCACTAATATTGACTTGGCAAAAATGAGCCTAAAAGGTCGACAGATGAGCGAATGGCTTTAAAAAAGCACGTAACATGAATGGAACTAGATGAAAATCATCCGTACTCGACTATAAAAACTATAAACTTAGAAGAAATCATTGCAAGAGAGTCAGCGACTGAGTAATTAAAGCGGTTTTAATAAATCCTTTCGAGCAAAGAGTATGGTGAGAAGAGATACGCTTAATAAGACATTCAATATGGAGTTAAGTTTTAAGAATTGAGTGGATAATTAAGATAGTTATTTATTATATTTATATTTTGAAAATATTAGGAATTATGTCGCAAAAGCAAAGTACTCTGAATCACAAACGGGAGTTGGTTTCGATTTACGAGCATCCTTACAGCGCACTCTTGTATTTATGTTATTTTTAGTCATACAAATTGTTGTTTTTTGTTGTGTTTCCTTTATTACCAAGATAAGTATATCCTTAATCACAAAACAATTACCTTAATTGTAAAGAGAGCAGTACGGTATGCCAAAATCGGAAATGAATGTCCATACTTGTTCATAACTCCAAAATACAATTGGGTTTAGCCTTTGAAAGTCAGGGTAACCTTTTTATACATCGCTTCTTGCCTGCATACTCAAGGCACTGCAATGGGGATCTCCCTTTCTCGAGCCCATCACAATATGCTTGACTTATCTCGCGTTACAGAATTTACTGAGTTATTCCTGATACTTTTTGGAAGGCATTTAACTCCAATCTATACTTACTACTAAATAAATTGATCGTTACCACTTCTGATTTAAGCGATAAATTTTTCAATCTCTTCGAAGGGCTCCGGTTCCGCAAAATAGATGCATTTGATGAATCGTTATTTGATTGGTGAGCTAATTCCTCAAAGACGTACTCTTGCATAGCCATTATGGTTAGAAAAAGTACAACAGTGGCATCTTTTCCTCCGTTAAAACTGACATAAAGCCGTCCAAAGCTACATGAATGAATAATTACTCTTCAATGTTCATAAAAGATCGAAGGAAATTGAGACTATCCTTGACAAAGTCATATTGATTGGACTCGAGCAGTTATTTGGACCGTTGGAGTATGTTTTTTATCATTGTAGATTTCTACATCTCACTATTATAAATCATAGATTATTATTATTATTATTATTAAATTATTATACTCATAATTTCACAATGATGCTACTTGTTAAAATTGAAACCTATGCACAAATTTGCAATCAAAAAAGTGATTAGTAGATGATTAGCTTTATGGCATAAATTTATGACACGAGAGAAGCCAATCACACCTTCTTTGAATGAGAGAGACTCTGCTGCTTCGCGCTTCTATTTTTTATTTTCTAATACTCAATCTCCTCAATCTAATCAGGAATGACCTGCTGGTAGGATTACTTTAAAAATGTATAACTGGCAGTTCCTAACAACCCCATCATTGCGAATAATATGAAAGGATTAATTTCACTTCTTGTTATAGCACCCAATATAATAGGACTTACACTTGATGCCAAAGTTCCCATTGCGTTTATAATACCGCATCCAATAGATCGGGCTCTGGTAGGAAGGAGCTAGTTTGTATAAACAAGGACTATCACAAATTACATCGAGATACTGAATCTAAACACAAAAACTAGGACAAGTTGAACAATTACTACTGAACAGGTACCATTGCAGTCAGTTGGAGGCACAACAAAAATGAGTACTCCTGAGATGAAGGAGGAAATACTCATAAGGATAATGCCTGCCTTCTTACGCCTTATTTTATCGATCATCAAAAAGAGCGGATAGTAAGTCAGCAAGTCTGAAGCGTTTAAAACAACGTTGGTTGTGTATATATCGAACCCAATCTGCCCCACTATTAATATGGGTCCAAAGTACATCATATACGTAGCCATGCAAGCAATTGATCCACAAATGGTTATTACCCTGAGGGATTTAAAGCGAAGGAGATCAAAGGCTGTTATTGTCCGTTTGAACTCCTCAACCTGTTCACTTTACATCACGTTCTCAATGTCTTTGATTGTTATACAATTTGATTTTCCTTTGTTTAGCTTACCAATCTTATTTAGAGCTTTCTGAGCGATAGTAGGTCCTGCTCTAACTAAAAACATAGGCGATTCTTAGAGAAAAATTAGCATTAAGATGAGTGTCAAAATTGCTGGGATGAGAATAGAATAGAAAGTAGCAGCCCACCAGTCCTCGAGCAGATAGTAAAATAGGGTTGCAATCAGAGCACCACCTGAGAAACATGCCTGAACGGCTGTCATTGCCTTTTGTCTTATAATATCCTAAAATACCTATATTATGTAGATGAGGGTAGTATGGGCGGCACTGTCAGTTCCTATTCCTGCAAAAAATAACCCTATCGAAGCAAGAGTAATATTGGGTGAGGCTAAGGTCATTGCAATTCCAAGTATGGAAATAGCCCAGCCCATTATGGTAATATTTTTTCTTCCCCGATTATCAGCAAAAAATGAAAATATTACAAATCCTCCTAATGTACCAAAATAGACAAAAGTTGAGTAAAGATTCAAATAGACTTCGTCATCACAGTAGAAGTGCTAATTAAACGAATTCGCAAGAGACTTGAATTTATTAGAGTCACCGGCAACGTATTCTTCCCACTGATCCGGAGAGAGAGAGCAGACGTAGTCATAACAGCTGTCAGTGAGCAATCCGGATCCGGAGCAGTCAAAGGAGGGGTTGAGGTAGAGGAAGGCAGTGCTGAGAAGGAGGTTGCCAGTTACGTACCAGATGAGAGCAAATATGACCAAGAGTATTTTTTGATATTTGCCATTGGAGCCTACTTTTTCAATAAGGTCGAAGTAGGTGGCTGGGAGGGGCAGTTCTGACTGATCTTTTTCCATCTGGCTTTCATTACTGGGGATTTACGTCATTAATTGCAAATAGCCTGTACAATATATGGATATATAACAACTATCTCATTAATAATAAATTTTAACATTTCAACAAGGGCACTCCTCATTTCCGGAATATTACCAAGATAAATATCACCCTAATCAGCAAATAAGAAAGTATCGAATAATAAACTGAGATTGAAGCAGTTTAGCATCAATATTGAAGATCATAAAGATTTTAACAATTATAATAACAATATATTGTAATTCATATACTTTTTAATAATTTGTTAGGAGAGAAATTAATCACGCCTCCTTTGACTGAGAGAGACTCTTCTTGCTCTGTTTCACACTTCTTCTTTTGACCTTTTAATATTCAATCTCCTCAATCTAGTCAGGAATGACCTGCTGGTAGGTTTCCCTCAAAAATGTGTAACTGGCAGTTCCCAACAAACCCATCATTGCGAATAATATGAAAGGATTAATTTCACTTCTTGTTATAGCACCCATTATAATAGGACTTACACTTGATGCCAAAGTTCCGAGCACGTTTATGATGCCGCATCCAATAGATCGGGCTCTGGTAGGAAGGAGCTAGTTTATATAAACAAGGACTATAGCGAATTACATTGAAATGCTGAATCTAAACACAAAAACTAGGACAAGTTGAACAATTATTATTGAGCAGGTGCCATTGCAGTCGGTAGGAGCCACAACAAAAATGAGTACTCCTGAAATAAAAGAAGCAATGCTCATAAGGATAATGCCTGCCTTCTTACGCCTTAGTTTATCAATTATCAAAAAGAGAGGATAATAAGTCAGCAGGTCCGACGCATTTAAAATTACATTGGTGGTGTACATATCAAAACCAATCTGTCCCACTATCAGAATGGGCCCATAGTACATCATATACGTGGCAGCACAGGCCAGGCCTCCGCAAATGGTTATTACCCTTAGAGATTTAAAACGAAAGAGATCAAACGCTGTTATCATCCTATTGAACTCCTCAACTTGTTCATTTTATATTACGTTCTCAATGTCTTCAATTGCTATGCAGTTTGATTTTCCTTTGTTTAGCTTACCAATATTGTTCAGAGCTTTCTGAGCGATAATAGGTCCTTCTCTGACTAAAAACATAGGCGATTCTTAGAGAAAAATTAGCATTAAGATGAGTGTCAAAATTGCTGGGATGAGAATAGAATAGAAAGTAGTTGCCCACCAGTCTTCGAAAAGATAGTAAAATAGGGTTGCCATCAAAGCACCAGTTGAGAAGCAGGCCTGAATGGCTGTCATTGCCTTTTGTCTTATATTATCCTAAAATACCTAAACCATGTAGATGAGGGTAATATTGGTGGCACTGTCAGTTCCTATCCCTGCAAAAAATAACCCTATCGAAGCAAAAATAATATTGGGTGAAGCTAGAGTTAATACAATGCCGAGAATAGAAACTACCCAACCTAGAATTGTAATTTTTCTTCTACCTTTATTATCAGCATAAAACGAGTTTATTATATATCCCACTAGAGCCCCAAAATAGATGAAAGTTGAGTAAATATTCAAATATATCTCATCGCTGCAGTAGAAGCGCTCGCTAAATTAATTCGCAAGAGACTTGAATTTATTAGAGTCAGCGGCAACGTATTCTTCCCACTGATCCGGAGAGAGAGAGCAGACGTAGTCATAACAGCTATCAGTGAGCAATCCGGACCCGGAGCAGTCAAAGGAAGGGTTGAGGTAGAGGAAGGCAGTGCTGAGAAGGAGGTTGCCAGTCACGTACCAGATGAGAGCAAATATGACCAATAGTATTTTTTGATATTTGCCATTGGAGCCTACTTTTTCGATAAGGTCGAAGTAGGTGGCTGGGAGGGGCAGTTCTGACTGATCTTTTTCCATCTGGCTTTCGTTACTGGGGATTTACGTCATTAATTTGTAAATAGCCTATAGAATATAGAGGATTTATTGCAATTATCTCGTAATAACAAATTTTAAATATCTCAACAAGGTACGGTTATCAATTCTCAATACGAAGATATCGCCAAAATAAATATCTCTCACAGATTGCTATTGTGAAAGTAGCCCATCACAAAGTATAATGCTATATTAATTATGCTAATTGGAGATCAAAATTGTTATTGTAAACAGAGAGAATAATATTCCCATTTTTATCATTAATTCACTCATATTTTATTGGGATTCATATAAAAGTAAGTGGCCTTTGTCACATAAGCAAGGTCATCGTTTATGGAAAGGGCCTCCATAGAGTGAGGCAGCCATTCGACTGGGATTCGAGCATGACCTCCAGGGGTGATATCTGGTCTCTGATTTCCTCCCATCATATCATTCGTGAGCAGTGCGTATTTAAATTTGGGAAGGATATTATCAATGAGATATTTAACCTCCGAGTTGGGCCAGTGCTGCATCACATCTTTGACTATTAGTAGGTCGCCTCCCTAGTTAATTTGCTTCAGATCATGAAGAAGATCGAACTACATATTGTACTCTGATTTGCGCATGATAGATGGCACGACATCATAGCCCCGATAGTGTTTGGCTTCGAATATGATGTGCTGGTTCATCTCAAAATCACCAAATCCAATCTATACTATGCTTTTTATGTCTGGAAAGTCAACGATATGCTGCAGAAGCAGGAGATAGCGTATGTACCGACAGGCATCCGAACCCATACCAGAGAGAGGTCCACCCTTTGGGTTCCAACTCTTCGAGCTGTATATAGTACTGAAGGGAGAATTGAAATCGACTCCTTATCCTCCAGCACAAGCTCCTCCATATAAGAAAAACAGTGCGATTACCCATCTTAGCATTAATAATTTATGAACTCAAAGTAGAACCCTCTTTCCTGCTCCAGCAAAGTGAAAAGCGGTGTTATGAGCCTAGGGCATAAATGATGATTTGAGAAAAAGATAAGAATTAATATTTAGATTTAGATTAGATTTAGATTTAATGATAAGCAATTTCAAAAACCCGTTTTAGTCCGATGAGGAAAACTCAACCATGATCGCGTTGGATCCTGTCGTGCCAGTTGAGGTGCTTGAGCCTGAGATCACTCCTCCGGTGATTACCAAAACTGAGGTTCCACAGCCCACAAAACTGGATACTCTCCTTAGTCCAACCGATGCGTTAATGTCAGATGTGCTGAATCCAAGCATCCATAAGGAGAGTATTCCCTCGGAATTAAACGAATATAACGACCCTCCCCTCCTCTAAGGTATTTACTATCTAAAGCAGACATTGGAATAGATATTCAAAGAATAAAAAAGCGACTAATCGCAGTGGTGACTCTCTAAAAGGCAGACAAAGACATCATCACATCTCCTGATCTCTCAGGACCCATTCTAATATCCCTTGCTTTGGGCTTTTTATTACTGTTAGGCGGTAAAGCTCATTTTAGTGATATCTAAGCGGAATTCTTTCTCGGCAACTTTACCATGTATTTGCTCTTCAATTTCATGAGAAAAGTAATTATGGGAATATGTAGACCGCGTAGACCATACCGCTGTACAATGTTATGAGCTTTTTAGGGTACTCGCTCCTGCCCATGCTGCTTTTAGCCTTTTTCGGAATTTTCATTTCTCTCAACAACGCATTTGGAATCTTAACGAGTTTGTGCCTTGCTGGATGGTGTTCCAAATCTGCTGGCGAAACTATAAGTGTTTTGTTATAGCGATAGAGTAGCAAAGTCCTCCTCATTTATCCTCTCTTCCTCTTCTACCTGAGTTTCGCAATGATCGTGATTTTTTGAATACATTTACCTCCTTTCATACCATTAGCCATTAGTTAAATCGAATGCTGTCTTAATGAGTAGAATACAATTATAGGATCATAAAAAATATTAAGGAATCTTTTTTTTTGTCACCTTTGGACCGTCCTCGGATGCTTCAAAGATTTTGTAGTACTCCGCTCCGTGCTCGTCAATTTAGAGGATTGCTGCCACGTTCCCACAGCGGTAGCAATAATTCGGAGCAGACCAGACAGTCACCAATTTTTTGGAAAATACTTTCTTGTAGCCTTCCATGACCAGCTGATGCGCCCTGCAAATTAAACTTATGTTGTTGGTTCTGTTAAATTGTTCAACGCATGTCTATCCGAAAAGATATCCTGCCCCTCTGGGTGAAACTGACCAGCCTTCTATTTAATCTGGATCTGACCACATCAGGTCGCACATTGGTCCAGTATTCGGTATTTCCTGCCTACGATCAATAGCTTTAATTTCGTCAAGGTGGGTGGTATTCGGAGATAGTCCTCCATGCACACAAAATATCTTATCATCAATAATGGCTGCGAGAGGCAAGTAGTCGAAAATATCAGTGCAGTATTTCCAAACATTCAAGGATCCATATTTCCTTAAGCACTCATCATAAAATCCATAGACCTGCGTAATTTGCCGTGACTAGTGATTGCCTCTCAGCAGAGTGATTCGGGTTTCGTACCTGACTTTCAGAGCAAGCAGATAGATGATTGTTTCAACACTGTAGAGTCCCCGATCCACGAAATCGCCAAGAAAGAGGTAGTTGATGAAGGGTGCATCTCCTCCAATTTTAAACAACTCCAACAGATCATAGAACTGTCCATGTATATCCCCGCAGATGGTCATAGGTGAGTCGATGCGTGTGAGGTTTGCTTCTTTGGCGAGTATCTCCTTGGCCTTATCGCACAGTATTTTAACTTGTTGTTCGTCTATGAACTAGTTCTTCTTAATTTTGTTGAGTATTTAATCAGCAGTTTTCAAATCCTGTTTCATTTAATAATATCAACATGATAGGCTACGTGGCTATATTGATGCTCATACATGCAATCATTTCGACACAACGATGGAGGAAGTACGTTCAGGCCAATCAGGAAACCTTCTTCCTGCCCAACGATGTATGTTCTTGCATTAGATAGATTTTGCTGGAAGTGATCGTAGCGACCCTACTGACTATATGCACCATACTGGCTCATACGAAAAAGTTTAAAGCAGTCAAATAGTTTACGCAAAGCATCAGTTACGACAGCTCTTTCTTCAAGCCCAATTTCAAGAATTATAAATCGAGTAGGGCCGATTTACTTCTTCCCTATATTAAGTAAAGGCTGGGGACTGAAGATTTTGCAATTGACCTCAATTTATGATTGATTTTGGCAATGTATGTTAGATTAATCTTCAAACTAAGGATTATATCAAGTTTTATAACAAATAACAATAATCATGCTGCTCATAGCATAGATCAAGAAACAACTAAGCTCAAGCTCTAAGACATATATAATATTTGATGGAAGATGACTGCTTAGAGTAGTCGTTTAGCTATTATAACATTAGTCAAAACGATGATTATGCTTTAATAATTATAAATGTAAAAACAAGCGGAAAAGAAACTTGCCGGCCATACTCCCAATAAGAAAAAGAAGAACAGCGGATGGAATAGCATCAGTCAGCCGAAAAATGAATAAATTTAGACCTCTGTCTCTCCGGGCAAGTAAAACTAGTGTCGCTAGTAAATTAACGTCCTCCAAAAAGAAAACTGCAAAGACAAGGAGGAGCAATTTTAACTGAAAAAACTAGCCTAAATGAACAAGACCTACCATATTGAAATGGGTGTTTAAATCGGAAGTGGATTTGCCAGTGTCGTCTATCTGGGAGAACATGTGCAGTCCAAATAAATCATTTGTGTTAAAGTTATAGATTACTTCAGTCTCGGAGGAGAAAAGGAAAGGAAAATCTTAATGAGAGAAATTAAATACCTCAGACAGTTTGATTCCAAACATATTGTTAAGCTACTCGATGCTTATGAATCTCCATCCTTCTGCTATCTGGTCATGGAATTTTGTAGAGGGGGAGACCTCTTTAAATTTTTAATGAACTCTCAACCTTTCCACCCCCTATTTGCTCGACAATTTGTCCAGCAAATTTGTGACGGACTGCTTGAGTTAAAAAAACAATCACTAATCCATAGGGATTTGAAGACTTAAAACATATTTTTAGGGGAACGATTATAAGCCAAAATTGGTGATTTGGGATTCTGCATTGCAGTCGGAGAAGTATAGGTCATACATAACGTGGGATCGCCAATTTATATGAGTCCCGAAGTGCTTGACGGCATGCCTCATTCCTTTGAGAGTGACATTTATGGTTTGGGCATTATTTGGTACGAACTGCTTCACCAAAGGGCCCCTTGGTAGGCAAAGAGTGAGCCTGAGCTCTTTGCTAAGAAAATAAGTGAGCCAATTTCGTTTACTAGACCGGATATATGTGAACAGGATAAAGAGATGATTAAAAGATGCTTATCAAATAATCCGAAAGAGCGATGCACTGTTGAATAAATACTGCAGTACTGTTGCAAGATTAATGCTGAAGAGGCGAAGGCATTAATTCCCAAAGATGGTTTGATGCCAGCTCTGAGTGTTGAGAAGCATGTATGATTATGGCCAATATACTTTATAAATAATTATCCTTATGACTAATCAAGGAGTAATCCTCTTATAAGTTTACCAGGATTAATATTAATGCTTCTATGATCACTCAAACAGGAATTTATCCTCTTTCTCCACGTAGGAACCAATAAACCCTAATTCAATCTGTTAGTATTTATTGTATATCTCATCCAATTCTTCTTTGTAAAATTCCATTTCTCTTTCCCTGCCTTGGACTGACTGAATACCTTCTTGTTCTAATTATCCAAAGTACAAGAGGTGATCAAAGCAGTCAAATTTCATAAAAACAATGAGATATTTCTTGAAGGTAAACAGGGATGGTACTGTCCATTTAATGCAGTTTGTTTTTGCATACAGATCAGTTAAAGATAAACAAAAGCCTTCTTCCATCATAAAACTAGCCTATATCAAGTATTACTTACCTTTTCGTAGGCTTATTGAATTTACTCCTCACTGCAGCTCGTGTCTCGAACTATTAGGAAGAACTTCACTCTCTTCTTACGATACTATTCGAAAATTTGTTTTTCCTTCTCGTCTCCAGCTTCGTCATGATTATCTAATTCAGAGACTCCACGAAAAAATTACGGCACTAAATCACATTTAATGTACTAATTTCCCTCCACAACATCAAACAAACAAGTATAATCTTTTCCCCGACCTAATTGAAGCGTGCTATTAATTGATCATAATATCCATGCGGACCTTTGTTTGCTCTAACCCTGATATACTAATTTAGGAGTGCGAGCTCAATGTTCATTGGGTCCAACGCCACAATGTGAAACTTCTTGATTACGTTTTGCTCTCTAATAATTTATTATGGGCTGTCCTCGATATGATCTGAACCTAGTTCTGACTTCATAATAAATATGTATAATCAAAACCAAACTCATTTCTATATTTTATCCCGCGAAAAGAAGTAAATTGACTCTAATTGAATGTAATCTTCACAATAATTGTAAATAAAATAAAGTCATGACTTTAAATCTGGAAAAGTTAGTCAGTAGCGAGGCAGTCTACGACCGCAACATAAAGGACGCGCTCTAGATAATAAAAAAAGATAAGGACTTGGAGTCAACTTTAAAGAAGATCATCCTCTTCTGCAAAAGCGCATTTTCGGTCAATTACTCGCAACGGAAGAAATATCTCAGCCTGATGGTAATAATCTAGTGAGTCAGCTCATCAGGGACATCTCATAGACTCTGAAATCAAGTTATTTTGATAAGATTCTTGATTAAAACATACCGCTCAAGGTTCTCAAGACTATCTCCAGCGAAATGGCAGTGAAACCAAAAGATAGCCCTCACCAAGGTATGAAGGAAGATTATTCAGATTAATAAGAGTAGTACTCGCTGAAGTTACAAAAATTTGCGATTTAAACAATTAATTTCTGGACTAAAAAGTTGTCCTATCTTCCTGGTAAATCCCAATTCAGCGATACCTACGACGAGTTAAAACGTCTGAAGGTGGGCATCAACAAAAATTACGAATTCTATAAGTCATAAAAGATAATCTTGGGATTATGGGGAGACAAAGATGAAAACACTGAGGAGTACGTTAAAAACGAGTAGACCAGTCCACTCATAAGGGAATTGTGGGACCGGTTCTTCGAATGCAAATCCTTAATCTAATAAAAGATCAACGAAGCTGTAATGAACGAGTAGTAGATTTACCTGAAATCCATCACTGAGAAGTTACGAGATTTTCTGTTGGCTTTCTTTGGAAAGTATAAAATGTTATAGGCGGAGGCTACATTGGACCGAGACGTGCTGGTGGTATACTTTCACATATCTAACTCATTGTTTAAGCGAGTGAACAGTCGTTTCTATATTCCGTATCAGGAGATGATTGCGCTTACCAAGGAAGTATTTTAGGGCAATTATGGCAACGATTTCACCTCTATTGACAGGATGGATCTCATTAACTTGGCGGGAATTCACAAGTACAACGCCCTCAGTATCTTCCAAAGAGTATTAAACAATATATATAGATTCATAGCAGAATTTAGCAGCAATAGGCAAAAATTGGACCATGCGAGTTGGCGTTCGAGCAAAAATAGGCTTTGCCAAGTACATAGCCGAAGGCTAGCCCCAAGAAAATGGAGTCAGTCCCAAAATTTAAAAGGTGATATGTGTAGCCATCAATATATACTCCATTGTCAATTCACGTGAACATTTTAAAAGTAACGAAAAATGGATAAGATAGCATGATTATTTATACAATAATTGCACATTATAATTTTTTGCATTTGAATTTTATGTATCGCCTTGCCACTACCAAACTTAAACACGCCTTTAGTGGGGTTCCGAAATATAAATCATAACTCGAGAAGTATTATCAAAGAAACGACTTCCTGCAAGGCTACTGTAACTTAGAATCCTCATCGAAATATGCAGCTCGTAACAACAAGGTTCACCCCGATAATTGGAGATAACCCATCGGCTTATCCGACAAAATGAAAATATCTACTCTTGGAATTGGCACTTATAATGGTGATCCCTCCAATTAATATGACTACGAGATGTTTAGAGCCATTACTGACACAATTCTTTCAGGAGGAGTGAACGTCATAGATACATGCGCCTTGTACCGCTACGGCAAATCAGAAAAAGTTATTAATGCTGTCTTAAATTATTTAATCAAGGAAAGAGGGTATGCACGAGAGGAGTTTTTGGTATCCACAAAGTGTGGGTATATTCAAAACGATATTGACAGCAATTTGAAAGAAACTGACTTCATCAGAATTCTAACCGAGGACAACATCGTTAAGGCTGAAGAAATTGTAAACGAAATACACTGCGTACATCCAAATTTCCTTGATTTTTCGGTGTAAAAATCAAGATTAGGCTTGGGATTAGAAACCATCGATGTTGTGTACCTAAACAATTTTTCTGAGGCTCATCTGTACTTTATATGTGACTTTAGGCCTATTGTTGGACAAGAAAAGACCTATGAACGATTGAAAAGCGCCTTTTAAAAATTTGAATAGATGCGCACTCAAAATAGAATTAGATACTATGGCCTCAGCTCTTTTGTAGGACTTAGATCGCCACAAACAGAGGAAGGAGTGCACTTTCAACTTCAGAAAGCAGTTCAGATCGCAAAGCAAGTCGGAGGCAAGAATCACGGTTTTAGATTTCTGATGATTCCAGTAAAAGTCAATAAATTCAGTTTAGTCTCGGCACTCCCGAAGCTCTCCTAAAATGGCAAGAATACACTGATAGTAATGGTGTATAAACCGCTGTTCGAGTATTTGACATCGCAGAACGTGAAAACATAAACATTGTAAGTTGTGCTCCTCTTTTTTCAGGTCGGGTGGCAAACGTTCCTTTTCAAAGTAAGCTGCTCGATTATTTGACTCCAAATAGTGCAAAACATCTCCAGTTAATCAGATCATATTTTTCTCCAGCCTTGCTGACCACATTAGTTGGGCAAGTTCAGTAGCCGCATATAGTGGATAATTTATCTGTATTGTAGCATCCTTTACTCTCAAAAAAGTAATGGAAGTAGATTTTGCCCATCCCTGATGAATGATCGCTTTTTGTTTGACAGATTCTGCAAACTTGCTGTATATAGATTATTTCATATTTAATATGCTACTAGAAATTTAAATCGTATTGCAATAGAATTTAATTCATATAGAATCCATCTCCTCACTGTTGTTCATCTTTTAAAATTTAACTTATTTAACTCCTTTCTACTCCGATAAGCAGACCCTTGATCGAGGACTCTTTTTATTTTTCAAAACATTATCTCCTTTTAATTACCCGATATAATCTCTTTTTGAAATTTGAAAATCTATAAATAGTCAGTTCGCAATTAAAATATAAAATTATCCTATCCTCAGTCGATTAATTTCATTGACTCCGATGAGTTATAATGATTTTACAACGCAAACTACGCATATAACATGTTAAATCAAGTAAAAATTATTTAATCGGAATATATGGGAAATTCCATTGATAGGAAGGTGCATTCCATTAAGAAGAAACTTGGAGTCGCGGAGTCCAACTCTCATAAGGACAATACCATCGGTATTGAGTTCGCCTGTCCTAATTGCAACACTAAATTTGGACCCAAATCCCATCAAAGTCAAGTAAATTATGTCTTATACAGGTTCATTAACATCTTATGATATGTTTGAAGGATCATTACTAAGAATAGCTTGACCCTATTCCAAAAAAAGATGAGATAGTACCCAGCAAGAATGAGCATATTATTTTCAATTACAGCATTGACGACTATCTCTACATCAAGGTAACTTCATCGATATTTAGGAACCAGTCAATGATCAATTTACTAAATTTAAGTGGCATAAAGCGCCCATAAAAGTCATCCAGCCCTTTCTATTCACGCTAAGCCCTGAGCAGATCAGTGCTTTGCCCTTTCAATAGAAATCGGCTTGGTTTCGCTACCACCTGTAGAAATTTCGTATTCCTTGGATGAATGGCGCTGATTTCATGAAAATTTAGAAGACAAACGTTTTGATGACTAGTCTCGCCCAGTCAAAAAAGGTTAACATGTACAAAGAAGTCAAAATTTAATTTATTGGAGACAAAGTCAATGATGCTGGAGGCTTACTACGATAATGGATGCATTTAGTTATTAAGGAAATGTTTGATAAGGCGACAGGGATATTTTCTATCTGCAAGACTGATGACTTGATGTATCGATTGAAATGGGATGAGGACATCGATGAAGAGTTCTCCTCCGAATTATTGGTTCTCTTTGGGGTTATTCTTGGCAAGGCTATTTTTGAAAAGATCCCAATTAATTCGTATCTCGATCGAACACTTCTCAGGCAACTTTCATCAAAGCAAAGTAACATATAACTGTATGACCTCTTTGGATATGATAAATAGGTAAATAATCCCTTAACTCAGCTTTACTAAAATTGGAAGTTTGTCCTCTAAAATGAGATAAATTAAATGGGTCTCGAAACTTATTTTGTGGTAACAAAATAAAACACTTAAAACTCAACCATTGATGTGATTGAATTGGTGGAAGACGGTAAGAATACAATGGTGACTGATGAGAATAAAAAGATGTACGTCGATTTATGGTACTAATTAATTAAAGCAGCATCGAAACCATTTGCAAAGAGAAGGTGATGCGCTCCATCGGATGCCTCAGAAAGGGGCTCTATAAAATTATTCCGGAGGAATTAATCAAAATATTCATGCCTTATGAAATCTAAATGCTGATATATGGAGTGCCCTATATCGATGTTAAAGACTGGAGATTCAACACGGATTATAAGGGAGATTATAAGGAAGATCATAAGGTGATAAAATGGTTTTGGGAGACAATGGAGCTGCTTAATCAATAACAGTTGGCCAATCTTTTGAAATTCAGTACTGGTTCCTCTCGAACTCCCATCCACGGTTTTAAGTATGTCATTCGTTATTTAGAAAATTATAGAGCAATAGAGGAAACTATTCCAAATTTATAATATAGTCTTCCGATTATAGCAAGCATAATCCTTACCCCAAAGGACACACATGTTTCAATAGACTAGAATTGCCAAAATATCCAAACAAGTAAACCTTGAGGCTGTACCTGACGGCGATAGTTAATAACAATTTGGATGGAGTATTTGGGTTGGATTGATTCTATTACGCATACATTTATATACTTGCTTAATTAAGTTGACTATCAGCTAATCCCAGCATATTGCATTTAATCAAGTTTTAAGCCTACCAATATACAGTTAACTCATTTATTCCAGTGCTATTTAAGAGTGAATTGTTTTTCTGAAAGCTTCACTCGCATCTTTCCCAGCTTGCGCCAAAATAATCCATCTTCCTCCAGGATGACGCGTCATAAACTATGAAACGTCGAACACGCTTCCATCGATGACAATCCAGCAATCCCCTACTTCAACATGCTCCTGAATTTGCTCCCACGTATACTCATAAAATGACATATTAATATATTTTTAGTAATTTCCCAATTTTTACGACGTTATATTGAGACCTAATTTACTGCCATTTCAGAACAATTCAAATTAACCGTCAATTGTCATATACAAATATATTTTTGAAATATTATACAAATTGATCATTATCTATCATTATGATCATTATAAAATTTGAAGTAGCAATCTTTCAAAAAAGACATAATCATTGGTTTTTCGCTCATATTGTTGTTGTAGGATATTAGAGATACGCTTAAACTCAACATTGTCTCTTAAAAGTGACTCGGGTGACTATATTTTTTTACTTATAATTCTTTTCATATCTAAGTCAATCAATCCCATGATCTAAGAAGCCCCACAAAGCAAGATATCATCCCTAAGAAGTCTCGCTCCCTAAGATAAATTGGAGTCGCCATAATTAATACCCATCCTTTATTTTGAACTGATGGCCCTCCGGACGTTAATATGTCGAATTTGCAAAAAATAGCTGACTAAAAAATTGGTTGTCTACAGTAGGGGCACGTTCTTTTGTATAGGATGTTTTGCTAAAGAAGAATTGACGGATGATTATTAAGTCATCAATCAATCAAAGCTCATGAAAAAGAATTAAGGATGGACAGTGCTCGAATAGTTGGAATTCATCAAATAAGTGTAGAGGTACTCTTTCTTTTATCATAGATATGGAATAGATGATCAGCCAGCTCTAGGGCAAAATATGACCAATCAAAAAAGTTAAGAATAAGTATTGGCCTATATCTCTCGTCACTTATGTGGTTAAAATAAAACCAGAAAAAAAATAAAAAACAGGGAGAATTTGAAGATAAAACAGGTATAACAGGATAGCATTTCGACCACAAAGACGATAAAGGACTAAAAGAAGTTTGAGTTAGATTTCGCAAACATTGAAAAGACTTTGAGTGCCAATTAGTATTCTATCAATAAGCATGTCATGAGCTGGCTGCATGATAACAGTAGAAAGGAGTATATTGACTATCACTTGCAGCAAGAGATTCTTTAAAACATTGAAAAGGAAGAGATTTACCGGAATATCAAAACGATGATTAGAGGATTCAACCACGGCTAATCACTATCGTCAAAGGAAATAGTGTTTGATTCTATTTGCAGCAAGTAGGAATAAAACAAATAGGAAGACATTTTATAGAGTTAAAAGATTTAAGAATAAGATCTGATGAGAAGAAGTTAAAGTTTTATAACTCGATGGAAGTAATCAACCAGAAAGGAAGAATAAAGAAAAGAACAAATGAAATCCAACAAGTCAAAACAAATCACCAAAACTGTCAGTCATATAAATCAGAAAGAAGTGAATAAATTCAACAAGAGTCATCACATGGCAAAATAAAAAAGGCATAACCTTGTCACCTAGTGATAAATTTGGCATCCGCAATCCAAAATGATCCTTCATCTGCCAACTTATATTTTTTCCTCTTTTTTATGAAATGATTTCAATATTAATTAAAAGCGATTCAGCAATAATACGAGAATATACGATGGACTAAAATTTAATCACTGGAATTATAACCATCGTTTTTATACTCTCCATCATCATGATACCCTTCTGTTGCTGCCAATTGTCCAATGAACAATACAAGGAGATCGTCGATGGCATCAAAAGGAAAAAGAGGGAGTTAAGTAAGCAAGCAAAACAGCACCCAAACTGATATGTCTACTTTCTCTTTCTGAAAATAAACTAATCAATTAAATTTAAAAAATTGCAATGGGCAATTCGTTTCTTCAATTATACGTTATAAAATCATTCAACTCTTTGAAAGGACTATCGATTATCCGAGTTTTTAATCTCCTTCGCTGTTTTTCAAAGGGATACGGAAGATGTTATTTCCTTCGCTTACCAGAATAATCTCATCCTCTTTCTAGTTGCTTTATTCGTAGAGAAAAAGACCACTTATTTCCCCTCCAGTTTAGACCGATAGTTTTTGCTAAATTTATCCGAATCCGTTTAAAACAGCAATGATTCCATTGGAGCAGAGATTATTGAACTCAAAAAGAGCCACATAAAACTTGCTATCATAGCCACAGATGGCGGATGGACCGAACCTACCGTGAAACTGATGAAAAACAGTGCTGTTTCCATTTAAATTCTCATCCAACAGATACTTCAAGATTCTGTTCTCTCCCATCTAACAAACCAGCAGATATTTTTATTACTCATCAACCTCTAATCCACTTGGATAGGCTAAAGTTCGGAAGGTTAAGCATTTTAATTTTTGATTTTAGGAACGAATCACAAAGACACTGCCAAGTCTATTCTCAATTGAAGTCTATTGGAAGGGTCCGGAATCAGTGAAGTAAATATTTTCTAACTAGCAATCCTGTTACTTGTAAATGGACCAACTTTGATGCTATTCGGCCCCAGAAATGCGTGATTGTTAAACTCCGTGATCAGATGAGTGATCTGCATATTGCTGCTTTAGTCCCTTGAAAATATTGACTGATGTGCAAAATCAGAGATGAGAAAGACATTATCTCCATCTTTGAAGGCCAGAGATGAGGGTTGTCCCAATATAGTGAATACTATCTCGACCTACCCCTATTTTTTAAGTTTAAGAATATCTCCATTTTCAGCCACGCAGTAGACTTCGTCATCAATTACCAGAGGGGAAGCTAATTTGTTGGTATAGGTCGCGATTACTCTGCATTACTCAAGACGTTCGGTATGGACACTGCTGGTCATGCAGAAACTAAATAAATATTATCAGTTACATTAAGCTATAAAAAATATATCAATCATTGTGTTTATTTGGGGGGAGGAGATATTATATTCAGGCCTCCTCTTCGTTTCTGAGAAGATGTTGAGATGTTGCTGAAATTATTCAAGCCACTAGAGTTACCTCTGGAGTTATACTGTTCCAGACTCGATTTCATTTGGGATATGTTATTGAATGATTTGGTGGATTATTACCTGTTTCCAACATTTAGCCCTATTCTTGGAATTCCATTCGAATTGCTCTCGGGCATAACCATTAGATTAGATCTGTTATTGAAAAGATGGGGGTGCATGATTGAAGTGACAGAGTTATTACTGTTCATCATTGGAGAATTGAAGATGGAAGGGTTGTCTGGCCTATTTATACTGCTAAAAGATATGGATTTGTTAGTTAATCCAGTTTGGTTCATAATGGGCAGTCTAAATGGTTCTTGCTTCATGATTAGACTTGGATTGTAACTGACATTGGCTTTAGGCACAGGATATGGATTATAGATAACTTTGACCGTGGACATTTCATGAGGATATTCAGGGAATTGAGGCTAATATGTTTTCACTATCTGATTGAGGTTTACTGTATTTAAAGGAGGAGACTGATACAGTTACTGGCCGTAAGAAATATTAACTGTATTTTTGTTATTCTAAAGTAGTTTATTAGACGAGGAGTGAAGAGATGAGGAGTTCCTAATGTTTGAGGAACTGCTTTTCAGAGAATTAGGATTCGAAGACCGTGGTTTATCTATGATTTGCTTAAAGGAAGGGGAAGGGATCATGTCTTCTGAAACTTGATGTTGTGAAGTGGTGTGCTCCATTATTTACAGAATCGGCTGGTGACTCTTTTCCTCGCTGGCTTTTCTAATGAGGTTATTTAGTCTTTTTTATGATATCATTTCTTATGATTCTTTGGGGGAGTAGTTTTATTTAGGTTTCTATGACTTGACTGTTCGGTTTGATTATAGCTGCAAGCGAGAGGCAACTTATTTAAGCTCTTATATCTGTTTGCTGATGTTGGCGGAGTATTACAGAAGATTTATAGATTTTAGAGATCGTTTGGCAGGTTCAAACTATTCAGGCAATGGACTTCTCAAGCTAACTTCGTGCTTTTATATCTTATTCCTCGATCCTTTCTATGATTCGCTTACTATCTTTTGGCTACTGAGGAGACTCTCCTTAGATTTTTAGTTGATCACTTCCATATTCATATTAAAATTGGTCTGCGGTCTATGATTGGGTAAAGACTAGTGTGATTTGCCATTAAATGTAAAATATTTCTCCGCACAGCTATCAATAATGGTCTCCTGGCTTTTCTCCTCTAACTTTTCACGATTAGATTTTAGATTGATTTGCAAGAGTTAATAAGATGTTGGCTTTTATTCTTTGAATACATTTTATGATGACTGGTTCGATTTGGGTTTTATGACAATGTTCTTCTTGATTCCTTAGAGTTATTTCATCAAAGATTTTACTTTTTACTCGTATTGCTTGTTACGATTCTGGTACTCCTCGAAACTCGAGTTTAATTTGGTTAAGGAAGACCGAGAGGGAGATATTTATGATTTTTATGTCTTGGAAATTGCACCTTCTGTATCTTATTCCTTCTCATCTATTGACTAATGCTGTTAAGCCCACTTGGGGGTGCGATTATGCTCAGCAGAAGTGTTAGCCATGCTTGCACTATCATTCATCCCACCGTTTATTAATTCTTTAGTGCCTTGATTTGAGGTTTTATTTATTAGCTTGGCATTGTCTTTATGAGTGCTGCTGGTCAGCTAATCATCGTTTCTTTCCGTTCTTTTGCTGTTTTTCTCCGCCTTTATCCGAAACTCGTGCTATCCTAACAATCTTTTCTCTAAGACGCCAACTATTAGTGACATCCGCTTGCTATTCGATTTCAGAGCAACGATATGATCGTACATATCTCTAAACTCCACGATTTTATGCTCGTCGAAGTACCTTCTTACGATGACCTCAATCTTGTGATAGAGTTAGTTTAAGTCATCCTATTCAACTTAGAGCAAATGCTTCACTTTTCGAGCGAAGGCGGCATAGTTTTGTTTCTTCGATCCTTTCAAATCGCTTTGAGAAGACTCGTCAGAGGAGAGGACAAAGACATTGCTGCTTTGAGAGCTGTTGCTCAAAGACATTATTAATTCAAACAAAATTTATTGATCACACAATAATCATACACTCAAATAATCATAGCCTTAATTTTGTATTATTATTTCCAACGATGTTATTTACTATTATTTTATGTATGTTAAAAATGATTATTTCTTTCCAGAAAGGAGAATCTTTGGACATATCAATTTATTAATAATTTAATTGAAATTAAAATACCCATGCAGTTGATCGTCGCACGAATCACAAACAAATACACCACCGTTTTGAAGGGCCTCTCTTCCTATAAAAATAGCACCGCTCAAACTCATTTCCATAGTTACGTACGAGATGAAGGATAGTTTAAAAAGATAAAAAGCACCATTGACTATAACACCATTAATAAACACTCGAAGGGGAAGTTCATGTTCAGAGAGTTTCTTTTCCAGGAAAAAGTCGAGCAGAACTACATCGCCCCTTTGAACTGTACCATTTGTGCTATACAGGTTACCTCATGCCAGCTGGCAAGTGGACTCGTAGCGATCTTGGCTTTTAGACTTTAGTATAATCCTTGACTAAGACAGAAGAGGTGAATCAAGAGATTGTGACCACTTGTGGTCCAGCCTTGTAAGGAGTCTTTCGACGATATTATCAAAGAATAGGCAAACCTAATTATAAATTCATTTTGCAGGAATAAATTGGCAAGATCGGTAAAATGCCCAAAAAAGATTTCAACAAGGTCATTGTGGCTTTGGGAGGCGAGCCTGAAGCAGACAGTTAACCCTCGACTAAACCATGATAATCCAGATAAACTCATTATAATTCATGCATCGTTGATTTGGCTGAGGAAGAATTTATTAAACTCATTTATTACTGAGGCTAATTTCTCCATCCAATACTATAATAATTTATTGAACAATATTCAGAGGAAAGATGGAATTCTATAATTGTGGGGAAAGACCTAATCCTTAATTTCCTTTCTCTGAGTATCTCGTCGAGCAGGGCTACAAAAACAATAATTAGAGCAACAGTGGGCTTGAGGTCATCACTGAAGAACAATTGATGAAAAGGATGCATGATTTGGAGATCAGATACAAATATCTCGAAAAGGAAAATACTGATCTCAAGGACAAACTCAGTAAAGAAGGGAAAAATCGAATAAAAATCTAAGTCGATTAGACACACCATGTGAAACATCAATCTCCAAAAATTTAGGAAATATCGGGGCAGAGTGAAGAGGAATAACCAGTGAAAAAGTCTCACAAAAAGAGGAGAACTGCGGATATGCTAAATAAAAATATTGCTTGTCCCTATGACCGATGCAGCAAGCATTATGCGTCCTCTTTAGCTTTGAACTTGCACATTAGAATGAAACACAACGGAGGTACAAAAAAGCAAAGAAAATAAATACTGGTAATAATATCCTGATTTAGAAGGCCGTAATTGACGCGTAGTTACTTGGTACTGCTATGCCATAAATAAATGTTAATCTCCCTCCTAATTATATCGAAGTACTGTTGTTCTAATAAAGGAGAAAAAGAAGATATTGTTGGGTTGCTAAGATTTCTTGAAATTAGGTTTGATCCCTCCGGATAGTGATTGATCCTTCACGAATGGTTATAATGCTACCAATATCTATTTGTAAATAATAACGGTGTGGATAATTATTTATTACTCATTAAATTTACGGTTGTATTTTGCAATATTGTCCCCTATTAGTCTTCCTGCTCTATCTTTAGTTTTCAGGAAAATGGTTTGAGGATAACTCGTTAAGGATAATAATGGATTAATTACCAATGAAACGCAATTGTATTACTTAAATCCAAAGATAATAATAAATCTCGCGTGATTGATGAGTCTCTCAGAAGATGATAGTCAATTGGTATAGCTACTTATTATTTGGGTCGAGGCTGCAAACTTTGTACATAAACAAATGGCGTTCTAGCTCATCAAAAGGGCAATGGTCCGCAAGGATATCAAGCGTCTCTACAAAAACAACTACTAATCCGTAAGAACCACTGTCAATAGCTACACCAGCATAATTGAACAATCAAACTACGTCAGTATTAACGATTTTAAACCAATTGAGACGAATTATACATCAGTTCAAATTTTCGATCACCAATCCTACGATATCAAAAGAGACATTGAAATGACACTGGCCAAACGCATAGAATCTACTTCACACAGAAAATTTGATAGGGAAATCGATTTATAAGACTGGATGGTGCGTAAATCAGAAAGATGGATATTTCCTGAAAAGTATCCTCTATCTGATTTTGCCACTAAGAAAATTAGTTCCTACACGGAGGAAGCCCTCAATTCCGTTAAGAAATTTACTTTTTCACAATTTTTGAAGAATAACCTTTCCAAGAAAACATCCTTGTTTAGGGTCAACAACAATATCTATAGTCTAAAGTATAGGAAAAATGGGATATCGAACAGTTTGACCGACTTATCTGAAAGCTAATAAGAGATAGCTATTGGTGCATTTGTCAAATTACTCCAAGCTGGTGGGTAAATTCAAACCGAGTATCACTATCTCCAAACTATAAGTAGAATAACTGAAACAATGTCTTCGGCTAACGATAATCTGAAAGAATAGCTCTTCCTGCAGATAATAAAGCAAGTGGACTCTTAGAAAGCTATCTATCTCCGTATTTTATGCTGTGTCTGTTACTTTGTAAAGCCTTCCACGAAGATCTATATTTCCCTTCTTAATTTCCTATATTAGGAAGCAAACTTCTATGAGAACTAGAACAAGTAAATGCTGAACTACTGTTTTTTTTATTTGATCAAAAGTAATCAATACCTTACTGTAGATTTCGAAAAAGAAAGAAAATATTTGCCCTCCCTATTCTAGTTTTATTGCGCTTTTCACCAAAGAAAAATACCCATTACTGTTTGCTTTCCTAAATAGCAAGTGTTCTTTGTTTAGTCCTTTACTACAGTGGAGGATTTTATTAGGGAACTGGTTTAATTTTATAACCTAGATGACCAAATCGACTATCTCATTGAAATTAATGGCTGGCTCATGGAAAAAGGAATGTTGCTTGACGAAATTAATCATTACTCATTGTCAAATTCAACTGAAGATTAGTAATGGGAGCATTACCAGTCGTTTAAAGGGTTTAATGCGGTCATTGCCTTAAAAAATGCAAAAGATTTAAACTATTCATAAAAATGCTGGAATATTATGTATAATTATTGCACGCGCAAATACCTAAGAGGACTATTCGCTTTATCAAAAGCCGACATCATCAAAATTTCAGCTCTGAAAATGCACTCCGAAGTGGATGATGAATAAAGCTTTCCCTTTTCATATTAAAATTTTATCCCCCGTAATGTCCTGTCAAAGATCAATGAATAATAAAAGTTTCGGTATCTCACTCATATATTAAAGTAATACTATGCAATTACAAACACCAATCCAAAGGAAGCAAGGAGATTAATACTGGTGATTCTCAGTAAGTACAAAGGATACAATTCTCATTATTTTTGGGCTAACATATCCATCTAAAATTATAGCTCCATGAAAGCTTGGGTTGGGGTGCAGAGAGATAGATTTATAGTGGTTCAATAAAATCACGGAAGAATGAGGAACCTCTGTTTTAACAGTTTAAAATAATGGGGTGTAAGTTCCAGCTAACTCTGCCTCAAAATTGATAATGTGGGTTAACTCCACATTTCCACAAATAATTTAGATGTTCTAACCTCCGTCTTCGAAAACTACCTCAACTACCAAGCGAGTCTACTCAATTTGTTATGATTACTATTTTTATTGTGCTAACCATCATTTGCGACTGAATTATCAAACTAGCCAACATCTGAATTGTTTTGTTGCAATCTATAGAATGAAAATGTGATACTATTGAGTAAGTTCCAAAGATTATTATCCTTCATTACATTTATGAAATACTACAATAACGCACAGATTATCAAATAGCCTAATGAAGGTTAACCCTTTTCACTTTGGATCAGCGGACAAATATTTGCACATAATCTCAAGGAACTTGCTAAATATAAAATATCAGCTGTTTGTTCGGTGGGAAGTGATCCGTTTTAGTTTCCGAAGAATATCTCTCATCTCTACCTCTAAGTGGAGGATGCTGAAACTTAAGACATTACCGTAGCATTTGACAAGGCTTACGAGTTCATTTAGAGTGAAAGAAAAAAGTCAAATGTCTTGGTGCACTGTTTAGCGGGCATTTCAAGATCAGCAACAATACTTGCTTACTACTTGATGCGTAAATACAGATGGACTGCCGAGCGTAGTTTAAACCAGATTGGATAAAGTCGGCCGCTGGTGCGCCCAAACCGTGGTTTCATCCGTCAATTAATCCTGCAATAATAAAAACTGTGTATCAACAAAATCCGAAGTAAATTTTGACATTGATTTTTGAAAAAGAATAAAAAGTATATGAATTCACCATTATGCAATATGCAATGGAGTTAATATTTATAAATAAGTCCTTTCATATAAATTAATAATAAACTCTATTCCCTTGATCATGGACATCTTTCAATTGGTTGGAGAATTTCTACATCTGATCGCTATCCTTATGCTCATATTGAAGATTGTCGCGACTAAGAATGTCATAGGTAACTATTCAGTAACCTAGGACTCTCATATCGCACTCAATAACTTTTCTTGGTCTCGTTTTTAGTGCGATACTTTGATTATTTCGTAGGGTGGCACAGTATCTTTAGATTTGGCCTAAAAACAGCCTACATTTTACTCGTTTTTTACACCATCTACCTCATGAAATTCAAAAAACCATTCAAACTTAGTCTTGATAAAGACAATGACGTTTTCCCGCATTACTACTTATATGGAGCTGCTCTGTTAGCATCAATAATAATCCATAAATCCCTCAACCCTATGGATTTCCTCTGGTCTTTCGGTATTTGGCTCTAAGCAATGGCCATCCTCCCTCAACTCTTCATGATTAACAAATTGAAGGACATTTAAAATATAACTGCCCATTACGTCTTCTTCTTAGCATTGTACAGAGCTTTTTACATATTGCATTGGTAATTAATAACTAATATAGGATATTCGACTGGGAAAACATGCTTTTCACCTCCTTCATCGCGGGAATCATCCAAACAGTACTATACGCTGACTTCATCTACTACTTCATGAAGGCCAATACTCAGTAGCGAATTATGAACTTTCCTGTTTGATTTGCGTTCAATGTATCTTATCTTATTCACTATCAACTGGAATGGGCTTAATTTAATTAAATCATGAGAATATCCAGTCAGTAAAGAAGTACCTCCTGGAAAAATATGCCAACTAATAGCTATGCCTTCAACGGGTACGCAACTCGAAGTAACCATCAAGCCAACAATAATGTTTCAGTTCATTCCGACCATTTATGGAACATGATGGAGGATATTGAGATTTACCCGGAAGAAGTCCACTAGCTGTTGCGCCATGAGCAACGCAACCTTTCCAACTATAAAAAGAATATAGAGCGGGAGAAAGCTAAGGCCAGTATCGAGGTTGAAAATATGAAGAAAGAGTTTATTCATAACATTGATGACCTAAAAATATCCATACTAGCATCTTTAGACAGGATCTATGTCACCTACATGTAGAAGTACGCGACTCTCAAAAGCGAAATCATGGAAATCAAAAAGATGAAAGATGAGATTGAAATAGATATGGAGAGGAGATCTCATGTTTTTATACCCAAATACGCTCCAGTCAAAGACAGAAACGATTACAACTTGAAATCCAACAACCCCAGTAACAACACCAACATCATGAGAACGATCTAGTCCAATACTTTAGAAGCCAAAAAATCAGAAATGCTCAAGTATATTGCCGAGTTGCAAAAGGACAAATTGTTGCCCCTCAATGACCTAACGAGGGAGTTAGTTGTACTGACTCAGTATTAGAATGGATTTTATCAAAATAACGAATTTCAGAACATAACTAATAACCTGATTGCTGATTTGAAGGCCAATCTCCAAGGAATCAGTGAGAGGAAATATGAATTCATTCGGGATCCCGATCAAGTATACATGAAATAGGAAAAACCTATCCTCGATGGAGTTTATGAAGAATAACAAGCAACAGTAACTGTTCCCGCTTACAGTAAGCCGATCGTGAGTCAATTGTACTCCAATCCAGAAGAAAGGAGAGTGCAGCCGCAGCCAATTGTTTCCAAACTCGAAGCAGTTCGCTTCAACAGCATTTCTCAGACTCAGCAAAATATTAGCTTTGATTGGGCGGAAAACATTGCTTTAACTCCCACTCAAACGATCAGAAGCGTTGCCGAGGATATTCTACTCTGTGCTATTGAAATCTCAAAAAATCTTATAGCAGTAGGCAGCAAAGATGGGCTAATTAACATTTACGATACCACCACAACACAAAAGATAGTAACTTTAAAAGGACATAAAGCAGGCATATGCAAAATGGCCATGGTCACAAATAACGGGAAGACTTACCTCGCATCTGGTAGCGATCGCGGCTGCAGTTCAATAGTCCTATGGGATATCGGCAGCTGGAACATGCGAATAAAGATATCAGGCCATTCCGGAGCAGTAACATCTATCTTGGATTTGCATGACAATCGTAGTTTAATTTCAGGCAGTTACGACAAAACAATAAATGTCTACAATCTGAACAACGAAGGAAAGATACTGTATAGTCTGCCAGTCAACAAGACGCAAGTTACGAATATTTTGATGAATAGCAATGGGACCAAACTTGTCTCATGCGGATTGGATAACAGCCTTAGCGTGTGGAAAGTTGTTCGGAGCAGCGGGCATGTCGTCGAGACCATATTTTTGGAGAGGATTATTTAAAATAATACTTTGATTTCTTCAATAGTGGCTTCTGTTGTGACTCCCGAACTCGTGTATCTGGGTGCCAAAGATGGCAAGATAAAGTTAATCAATATTGATCAAGGCGACGCCTATAAGATATACAACGTCTGCAATACTTCAATCGTTGAAATGGTGGCTATTGAGAGGCAGAACAAATCAGGTATTAATTTTATTATTTAGATTTCCCTATTCTTGTATTTTGGACCAGCAACTAAGAAAATATGAGGGTGATCAACACTGACAACGGAAGAGTCACTAATATTCCCACAAAAGGAGCTATTATTTACGGTTGCGAAATTGGTCCAAAAGCTTTCTTTTTGGGTAACGGTAGACATTTAGCGATGGTGAGTCAGACCAAAGACAGGAAATAGGTGAATTTATTGAAATTGGATGTGATCAATTGATATAATTAGCAAATATCTTTTATGCACTAAATCTGATCTGATTTCATCTAATTGGACTGAAGATATATTCATCTGAAGAGGGCATTCAAAATCCATATATTTCTTCAACTTTTTGCATTATTATCATACATTTACACTATTGTACTGATGTTCTTATCATCTGTTGGGAGAAGGTTCGCCTTCGCACCGAGTGGAAGGTTTGGTTTCAGCGTTGAGGGGGAAGCCACCTTCCTTTAAATGGTATCACAGTACTTTGATAAGGCAGGCGCTGTCACTGGCATCTCTAAAGACAGATTGAACTTTTTGAAGAGCCCTGACTATTCTCTTAAGTTTAACATTCCCTTCAAGACAGGTAGATCCCATAATACTCAGACGCTGGTTTAATCGAAGTAGTTGAGGCCTATCGAGTGCAACATAAAACTCACAGATTGCCCACTAAGGGAGGAACCAGATATGCTAGTAGCATCAATTTAGAGGAAGTTTAAGCTCTTTCTTGTCTCATGACTATCAAAAACACAATTGCTGGACTTCCCTATGGAGGAGCAAAGGGAGGAATTAAGATCGATCCAAGGAGTCTCTCGAAGAATGAAATCGAGCGAGTTACTCGAAATTATACAACTGCTCTTTGCAAAAAGAACAGTTTAGGAGCTGCAATCGATGTGCCAGGGCCCGATATTGGTACTGGTGAGCGAGAAATGACTTTGATAAAGGATCAGTATCAGCAATTATATGGCCATCGAGATCTCAACTATGCTGGTGTGACCACTGGAAAGAGTATTCATCATCACGGTATTCGAGGCAGAGAGGAATCCACAGGTCTCGGTGTTTTTTATTCTGCCAGACAAATCCTGAATAACGAGGAGCAGCTGAAAAAACTTGGAGTGGAACCGGGACTCAAGGACAAAAGATTTATCGTTCAGGGTTTCGGTAATGTTGGATACTGGGCCTCTAAATTTTTCGTCGAGGCAGGAGCCATATTGGTTGGAGTTGCAGAAGCTGATGGCAGCTTCATTTGTTAGTAAGGTATCGATCCTGATGAGCTTTGGGCGTATAAAAAAAAGAAGAAAGGAACGAAGGGATATCTTCCAGCTCATTTCAAAGTCGGGACTGAGTTCATCAATGAAGAAGCGATCTATTCTCCATGGTATATTCTCATTTATGCAGCGATATCTTTATCCCAGCTGCCTTCGAGCAGTCCATCAATGTCAACAATGCTGCCAAATTCCAATGCAAACTCATCATAGAGGCTGCTAATGGCCCAACTACTAGAAAGGGAGAAGACATTCTCCTTGAGAAAGGAGTTAGTTTCTTGCCTGATGTGCTGTGCAACGGAGGAGGTGTCACTGTGAGTTACTTCTAGTGGCTCAAAAATCTATAACACGTCAGATGGGGCAGATTGTTGAGAAAGGTAAATAATTCTTCATTCAGTGGTAGTAAAAATCTAAAAAGAACTTTTTGGACGTAATCGAGCATGCCACACAAATACCTCATACAAAATTTGTATAAGCTGGACAGTTTTTGCTTGAAGGCGCAAAATAAAAGGACATCGTCTACGGAGGCCTTGAGTAAGTGATGTCAACAGCAACAGATGAGGTGCTATAGGTAGCAGCCTCCAAAAATGTGGACCTGAGGACAGCAGCCTACGTGTTGGCCATAACAAAGCTAAACGACTACTACTTGACCCGCGGAATAGACATTTGATTTGCTTTCGATATCTTTAGTGAAAATAACCAAATAATAAGGTTTCGCCTATCGGTTGTCATCTATTTTTATTTTGATATTTCTTTAGTTTGTTGTAATCAGGACTCATATCTTTTTATTTGATTTCTATTAGTATAATGACATCATCAGCTGTTGTGTCCTAGAAGACCGGGCTTCAAAAGATATTAGACGTTATCCAGCCGTTTTGGATTGGTGGTCTATCGGGAATCATGGCAACTTGCGTCATCCAGCCAGTTGATATGATTAAAGTTGTCATACAGCTAAAATCAGAAGAATATGCCAAGGCCAAAGATCCAAGGAAGGTTAATTTTGGTTCGGCTATGAGGGAGATCTACAAGGGAGAAGGGATCAAGGGATTTTATAGAGGGTAATCTTCGGATAATTCAGGATTGATTCGGCATTGGCGAGGCAGGTATTTTACACTACGACGAGACTGGGAGTCTACAAGTCACTGACTGATAAGATAACCAAGGACAACAATGCCAAGGGACAGAGTAACTAATTTTCATAAACTAGAAACACTCTCCTTTTTCCAGAAGGCATACACTGCCAGTTTCGCGGGACTAATCGGATCATTGGTGGGAAATCCGGCCGATTTGGCACTTGTGCGTATGCAGGCTGATAACCAACTCCCAGTCGCTGAGAGAAGAAACTATAAAAATGTTTTCAACGCCTTTTCAAGAATAACAAAAGAGGATGGAATTCTTGGTCTGTGGAGAGGAGCAACACCTACAGTAATTAGAGCTATTGTCTTGAACCTTGCCATGCTTTCATCCTATGATGAGGTTAAAGAGCGAATGATGGACTACCTCCAATCAAAATAAACAATGCAGGTGCGCATTTTGTACTGATTCATCGACTCAGAGCCAGTTTGGTGTCCGGATTTCTTTCCTCCTTTTGCAGTCTACCCTTTGACAACGCCAAGACTAAACTACAGAAAATGAAGAAAGGGCCTGACGGAACGTTCCCCTATAAAAACATATTCGACACCATGTTCAAGACTGCCAAAAACGAAGGTTTCACTCATTTGTGGGTGGGCTACCCGACCTTTTACTTGAGAATTGCCCCCCACGTCTGCATCACGCTGATTGCTCAGGATTTCATCACCGAAGCCGTGAAGTCTTTTAGGTCATCGCACTGATCGTTGTATTCCAATAGCAATTTCCAGAATTGCGTCAGAGGTATGTCGGCCTCAATAATATTCTAATAATATTCTTATATACGCTTGCCAGATAATAATAATTACTATTGGGCTAGTATCAACCTAGATAATGCTTGAAATTTATAATTATTTGGCATAGTTCAAACGAAATAACATCACTTATTTCAGAAATTCTGAGGGGTTGG
>Ga0302188_10000238_pt1 | contig 47033 bp, 40 predicted proteins | sample II_Bog_E2_1_FD_198783 | JGI IMG/M metagenome (GOLD analysis project Ga0302188, IMG submission 198783) | Peat permafrost microbial communities from Stordalen Mire near Abisko, Sweden - II_Bog_E2_1 | ecosystem: Environmental > Terrestrial > Soil > Wetlands > Peat | place: Sweden: Abisko... | reverse complement strand
ACCTGCAGTCAGATTGTTCGGCATTAATAAATGCATCTAAATCGTTTAACTTTCTCCACTCCATACTTATTTTAGATACTCAGGAAAGTGCTCTAATAACTGCGCCTAAAATGGTAGTAAAAATTATTGATAATGTTTAGGTAACCCCCATAGTTTTTTCTCGTACTGAAGGGTGAAGTTTATTTATTACCATCTGCCTTTATTTGTGACCATTTGGTATCCTCTAAAATTATGAGAAAAAATACCCTCGCTTGCAAACTGCATCGAATAATGCGAAGTTGTCAAGTTTTAATAGTTCCTAATCTTTGATGTATTTTTCGGTAAGAATAAACTGAAATTTTTTACGTCTTTCCAATCTTTCGAAGGGTTGGTGATATTTAATTTCTTGGCATGCCTTGACTTTGTTTCTAGTTCTACCCTCTTCGATAAGTTTATTGCGTTCTTGATAGCCTACTCTTTGGATAGGAAGGTGAGAGAGGGAAAAGTTATAATTCATGATATAGTTATGATTTAATAGTTGGCTGATGAACCAAAATATCAGATCAATATATAAATATAAGTGGGCTAGCTGGCTATAAAATTTAGTAAATGAACTCATCATCATAATATTCAAATTATTTAGAATAAAAGTAGTCTCTAATTTTGGTTTAATTCTTTTATGCACCTGAAAATAGATATATTTGTAATTTGTAATATGGCCAATAATAATATAAAAGTATTATTAGGTTAATAGATAGTATTATTAAGCAATAATTTTAAGGATACATTTCAATCCAAAAAGCATTCCTCTTAAATTTTTACAGTATATGGAAATATATACATATTTTTAGTTTCATTAATTGCACAAATCAGTAACTCGCATCTCTCAAAATATTTATTTTTTTCAATTATTGGATTTTCAAAAAATATCTTTAAATTTAATCATTCCTTCATTTTTATTTCAGTGCATTAACAATATACTCAGCAGCCTTTACGATTGTCTTGTCCTCCTCCTTAGTACTGTTCTTCAATTGATTAGTTATGTCTCTGCAGTTAGCAATAAACGGGTATTTGAAACCCTTCGACATGAAGAGATAGCTCCCGAAAATGCAGCCCAACGGAGACCTTTAGATCTCGTAGATTGAGTGGATGAAGTGGTACCTGCTCTCGTCCTGCTTCATTGCCAACTGGAATTCGCAGACTGCATCTTTGATCTTTATCTTTAACACCACATCCATGGTCTCCTTCTTTAGCAATCGATTGTCTAACTCTATAATTTCGTAGCCCTTTTCTTTGCAAATCCTGTCAGCAGCACTCACTGCTTTAGCTATGTCTTCTACTTTTGTGAACATGCACTTTCCTCTCACCAAATCCGTGATGTTGCACTCAGTAATTATCTTTTTTTGTTGTCTATCTGCCAAAATTTCGGTAATTTCGTTTGTCCATGTTTACATGATTTCATGAACTACAGTTACTAAAGTAACTGCACTCGCCTTCTTCAGTCTTTCATCGATCTTTTTGATTATTATTTTAACCCTGTCCTCATTAATTTCTTTTTTTAGCATTTTCTCCAATATTCTGAGGATTACTTTGAACTGCTCGTGCGATTTTTAGGGTATCTTCATGCAGGTTCCAACTGGGATACCATTGGACTCTATTCTAACTTCTTCCACCAAGGTTCCAAACTATTATAATGATAGTTTTGAAGCAGCATTGACCTTGTCAATTTCGCTGTAGAGTTGTTCATAGTTTGCGAAAAAAGCCGATTCTTTGAAGAGATTTACTTTGCAATCATTACTCGGACTAAAGTTGTTGCACTTAACAACAATCTGATTGGCAATAGAAATGCTTTATTGTTCCTCATTCTCTGAGACAAATCTTACTGCTTGTGAATGGACTATGCTCTTCAAAGTCTATTATAGCTTTTGAATGGGTTCCTTCACCTCAAAAGCGTGTTTCCAAAAGTATTGGATGAATAGTTGAGGAATAATGTGAAAATATTCCTCATCTTCGTGAAAGATACTTTTCACCAAATTAAAGATTTAGTCAATGGCTGTCAGTTCGAATTTATCATCGTAGATTTTCCTAACAATAGAAATAATTTCCTTTTTTAGAATTTTATTCTCCTTGACCAAGCTATTTTGAACTGCAAGACCCGAATACAGTGATTTAAACTTTTCCTCAAATTATCTGATGAGTCCATTGAGACGTTACATCATCTAAGGATCGATTGAGCCTGTTCTTTTCCAATTTTCTCCTTCAGCATTAAACTTTTTAATCTGCTATTTCAAAAATGCTTTATTTCCTTAACTCATATTGTTGTTGTCTGTCGGAAAAATTTATTGTGCTCTATTGAAGGTGTAGAATGCTTCTTTGTAATTTTTAATCTTAAGTTGGCACACCCCCATATTTGCCCAGCCAAGAGTGTAAGTGGAATTGTGTTCAACTGCTTTAGAATAGCAATAAATAGCTTATTGGTCTTGATTTATGTCTTTGTAGATATTGCCCAGATTGTTGTAGGCTTTGTGATATCTAGGGTTAACTTCAATTGCCTTTTTGTACCATTTGATTGCTGGGTCGATATCTTTCCGATTTGCGTAGATTATGCCCATATTATAGTAAGCCATATGATAATCAGGTTTGATTTAAATGCATTTTTGATAATTTTCCAAAGCTAAATCATATTGTTTGTTTTCATCATATGATATACCCAAAGAATTGTAAATGTCATAACTTTTCTGATATAGCTCCAGTGCCCTGTTATACCAAGTGATAGATTTATTAGCTTGTTTTTTATCATAATAAGATAGACCGATATAGTATTAAAAATAACCTCTTTTCAGGTTGTAAGCTTGACTTTCCAGTATGATATCCTAATCAGTTGTTTTTAGAATATCGAAAATGTCTGTTAAATTTTTATGTGCTGCTTTATATTCAGCGTCCCTTTCACAGGCTTTGAAGTACCAATTCTTGGCCTATTCATAGTTCTTCAGGATTTCATAAGCCACACCCGTGTTATTGTAACATGAAGCATATTTAGGAGAATACTGAACACACCTTTTGTACCAGTTTATGGCTTATTCGCAGTTGTTTAATCCTGATCTGTAAGCAATTCCAATATCATTAGCAATCCTGGTGTAGATGGGAAACCTATCAGCGAGTACCTTTAATTTTTATATTTTATTGTTGATATCTTTTTAATTTCTAGCAATAATGTACAAACCATATTCGTTGTTGGGGTTTATTGCTAGCGCTTTGTTGGCCCATTCAATTGATTTCTTCTTTTAAATTCTTTGATACTCATAAACAAATGCTGTATCAATGTAGGGGTTAATAAAACTGGGCTCAAGTTCGATAGTTTTGGCATAAGCTGCTACCGCTTCTTCGTATATACCTGCATTGTAAAGCAGATTGCCTAATCCATAATGTAACTGGTAATTTTGCGTGTGTTTTTAGATCAGTTATTAATACCATCTTTTCCATTATTTAAAACCATCCTTATCCTCTGTATTTCTTTTGGTGAGGCATATGGATAATGCATCATATGGCGTTCCCTTAATTCTTCGCTCCTTCTTTTAGTTTTTATACCAAATATCCAAATCCCATTAGTAATAGCTTATCATCTCTTCTCTACAGCCAATTCCATCTATTCCGTAATCAAAATCGGGCGTTTGTTCGATAATTCTTCTATAAATTAGAGCTGCTTCATCCCACTGGCGATCTTATAAAAGTGAATCTCCGATGTTCTCTGCATTTTTCCAATTTCTTGATTCAATCTCTTTTTGGGCATTCTCCTTAAATTATGCGATGGTTGCAGGTTTAAATTAATGTGGAACTTACGTTAAATCACTGGCTTAACAACCCATGCCTTATTTGTGTTAATTTTTATCGAAATTAATTAATTCTTAAAGAATTAAAGTCCTCTCAAACAAATGTGAAAATTAAAATTTGTGGATGAGAGATGATGATCTATGTCAATTAATGATGAAGGTAGGTTTAACACGATTTGATTTATTTATTAAAGAGTAGAAGCAAGTTTAATAATCATAATATCGATAACATTCCATATTATAATTCAATTTATCTATGAAATCACCATTCGCAAATGGAAAAATTTATGAACCAAGTATTTATGCTAAAAATTAAAAGCAAATTTCATTGTTTATTAGTATTTTCAATAAAGTAAATTGTCAATAGACTTAGCTGTTGTAAATAATCAATTGAAAGCTAACCTGTTTATTAATTTTCAATTAACATTACCAAGACGGTGATATATTTATATTCGAAGTTAACTTTTTCTAAAATGATGAAAAGATAACAATTAATCAATTTCCAAAATACGACAGGAAATCATGAGTCATCCCCTTTAGAGAACTTTATTGATTAATTTGACTCAAAATGCACTCCGTTATAATTTTGAAAGTAAATTCGTAAATAATGGAAATAGTGGAAATAATGTTCCGTAAACTGAAAACTCTTAATCATCGCCACAGACTCATTATTTGGAGTATATTCGCCTAATTTAATTACTCAATGATTATTTATAAAACTACTCTAAGATTTCCTCAGAATTAATAGTTTAAGCGTTTAATCGAACTAATAGAATTATAATCAATTATCAACAAAACAAATTCTTCAATGATTGGCTTCCTTTTTACATCCATTATTCTTTCCTTAATGACTAACACACTATAACTCTTTTGTTCATCAGCATGCGCAGATTATATTTCTGTTTGCTACAATGAAACTCCTCTAGGATGCTATGCATGTTCAGCCAGTATTTATAGTGTTAATGCAAACCTATCATCGCCAACACCTTGCCAGACTTTGACCCAAATCAGCATATTGGCCAACGAATTGCCAAATTTAAACATGACTTTAACAGGATATGAAAGTTCGCAATCAGCTATTACTACTTGCAGTATATATACCTTCTCAGGGAAATACACAAGTCAGGATTTTCTTTCTAAAAATTTTACAAGCCTTCCACTCAATCACTACGCTCTAACCATTCGCTACAACGTTGGATATATCGGTAGTTGGTCTAATACTGATTCCTTGAGACTGACTCTTCAGGATGATTACCAATCAATTATTCACGATTATTCATATCACTGCAACAAAACCGAGAATATTTGCTCTTAGGTCGGTTTCAATAGTTCAGATTGCATAAGGATTCAGGAATATACCATGGCGCATAACTCTTCGTTCCTATTTGTGAACTTTTCTTCCCTCACTAGTGAAACTAATCCAAGCCTTCAATTTTGGGGAATAAAAGAGTTAATGATTGTTGCTAAACTTTGTCACGATTACTGCTTTACTTGCTATGGACCAGATAACAACAATTGCCTCTCTTGTGCTTAAGGGTATTTCCTCCAAGGTAGCATATGTTAGCCCACCTGTAATGACGGTTTCTATACTCTGTCGTCAAAAAATATGTGCGTAACAAATTGTCCTTCTTCCTTCTATGGATCTATCAACTTAACTGACAATTCAAAAACATGCCATAGCTGTGTCTCTGGATGCATACTTTGTTCTGGCCTCAACTCTTGTCAAGCTTGGTCGAATTAATCAGCATATGTTCCAAACCTATGGAAAGATAAAATGGAGTTCTGGATTCTTATAATCATTTTACTGCTCAGCTCTATTGCTCTCGGCATTTATAAAATTTTCAAAAAAAATGTCTTACCCAATGAAATATAGGAGAAAATGATTAAAGATGAAATTGATAACAACCCTGAAAAACTCCAATCCAATTTGATGAAAGCAGACAACAATAATGGAGAAAATATTTAATCTCGAAATAACATTTCTAATCAAAATGTTGATTAATCCATCAATCATAAGAAGGAGGATAATTTTTGGTTCGACTAACTCATTGAAATAAATCCTTCCGAGGTTGTTGCTCCAGTTCGCAGAAAAAAGATTCCTAAATTATCAGCTCCCAATAGTTGCTAACAAGAAATAACAGCTAGAAACTATCCCGATACTATGACCAACATTGAGTTCTGAAGATACTGAAGAATATTCCTGAAACTGATTTATTGAAATTATTTTTATTTAACTATTCTTATAAATTTTATTAGTCTTTACTTCAAATATAGAATGAATAAAAAGCGAACAAGAAATGTCTTTTCAGGCCAAGGCAATTTACATTCATATGAAACTTAAGTTAAAAAATAATTTTATGATTAAAGAGATCTTAAAAATTGTTAATAGTGGATTAATATTCGATTTGTTAAATTATTTACTAAGATATAAGATATTCTGTATATTTATATTTAGGGAAGATTTCAATCATTTGTTTACTTTTCTTTCAACTCATCAACAATATACTCCGCAGCCTTTACAATAGCTTTATCCTTCTCCTTAGTGCTGCTCTTCAACTTTTAAGCCATGTCCCTGCAGTTTGCTATCAATGGATATCTAAAGCCCTTCGACATGAAGAGATAGCTCCCGAAGATGCAGCCCAGCGGAGATCTCTCAATTTCGTAGATTGAGTGGATGAAGTGGTACCTGCTCTCGTCCTGCTTCATCGCCAACTGGAACTCACAAACTGCATCTTTGATTTTTATCTTTAACACCACATCCATCGTTTCCTTCTTGAGCAATCGATTGTCTAACTCTATAATTTCGTAACCCTTTTCTTTACAAATCCTGTCAGCTGCACTCACTGCTTTAGCGATGTCTTCTACATTGGTAAACATGCACTTTCCTCTCACTAAATCACTGATGTTGCACACAGTGACAATTTTATTTTTTTGTCTCTCTGCCAAGATTAAAGTGATTTCATCGGTCCATGTTGACATGATTTCGTGAACCACTGTTACCAAAGTAACTTTACTAGCTTTTTTCAGTCTTTCGTCGATCTTGTTGATGATTATTTTAACCCTATCACGATTAATTTCTTTTTTTAGCATTTTTTACAAAATTCTAAGGATTACCTTAAACTGTTCCTGTGAGGTCTATGGTATTTTCATGCATGTTCCAACTGTAAATCCCTTAGACTCCTTTCTGACTTATTAAACAAAATTTGTGAACTATTTCATGGATAATTTTGCAGCCGCATTAACCTTATCAATTTCACTATAGACTTCTTCGTAGTTGTTGAAAAAAGAGGTATCTTGGAATAAATTCACTTGGAAATCATTACTGGGGTTGAAATTGTTGCATTTAATAGTAATTTTATTCGCAAGTAAACTACTTTACATCCCTTCGTTTTATGTAGCTAATTTCACTGATTGAGCATGGATCATGTTTTGTAGAATTTACTCGATATTTTGAATGGATTCCTTGCCCTTAAAAGCGTGTTTCCAAAAGTATTGGATAAACAGCTGAGGGATGATGTGAAAATATTCCTCGTCTTCATGGAAAACATTCTTCACCAAATTGAAGATTTGGTCGATGGTTGTCAGTTCGAATTTGTCATTATACACCAGCTGAACAATGGAAATTATTTTTTACTTAAGAATTTTATCGCTATGAAGATCAGTCATCAATAAAATACCAGAATACAACGATTTAAACTTTTCTTCAAACTGTCTGATAAGTCCATTGAGACGTTACTTCATTTGAGCATCAATTGAACCATTCTTTTTCCAATTATCTCCCTATTTATTAAATTTATCGAGTTGTTCCTTCAAAAAGCTTCGATTTCCCTAGCTAAGGTTATTGTTGTCTGTAGGCAGAATTTATAAAGCCCTATTAAAGCAGTTAAAAGCATCTTTGTATTTTTAAACCCTTAAGTAGCACACAGCCATATTGGCGTAGGCTAGTGTGTACGTTAAATTGTGTTCTACGGCTTTAGAATAACATTTAATTGCCTCTTCATTTTGGTTTCTGTCTTTATAAATATTGCCCAGATTATTGAAAGCATAACTGTACCTAGGATTAACTTCAGTCGCTTTGATATACCATTCGATTGCTGAATCAATATCTTTCTTGTTTTTATAGCAAATTGCCATATTGTAGTAAGCTGCGTGATAAACAGGCTTTAACTAAATGCATTTGGCGTAATTTTAGATGGCCAAATCATAATCTTGATTTTAATCATAAGAAATTGCCAAAGAATTGTATATTCTATAATTATCGTTACTCAACTACAATGCCCTCTCATACCAATTGATAGATTTATCAACTTGCTTCTTGTCATAGTAGGCTAAACCCATATAATAACAAAAATAGTCTTATTTCAGGTTGTATTTTCTGCTTTCGAGTAAGATATCTTCATCACTCGTGCCCAAGGTATCAAAAACATCACTTAGATTTGTATGGGGAGCCTTATAATCGTATTTAGCTTCACAACCTTTAAAGTACCATATCTTTGCCTCCTGATAATTTTTCATTAGTTCATAATTGACACCAATGTTGTTGTAGCATGAAAAATATTTAGGAGAATACTGAAGACATCTTTTGTACCAATTGATGGCCTAATTATAATCTTTCAGTCCTGCTCCGTATGCAATTCCAATTTCATTGCTAATTCTGGTGTATCTAGGGTACATATCAGCGATGGGTTTTAATTTCTATATCTTGTTTGTATTGTCTTTTTAATTCCTTGCAATAATAAACAAGGCATATTGATTTTTTGGGTCAATTGCTAGAGCATTGTTCGCCCAAGCAATTGATTTTTTCTTTTCTACTCTTTGATATTCGTAGACAAAAGCTGTATCAATATATGCAGGCACAAAATTCGGTTTAAGTTATATCGCTTTACCGTATGCTCTTACAGCTTCTTCATATATACCTTTATTGTAGAGCAGATTTCCTAATCCAAAGTGGAGTTGATAATTTTTGGGATACTTTTCAATTAGTTCTTCGTACCACTTTTTCCATTAATTAAAACCATCCAGATCATCTATATCTCTTTTTGAAAGGCATAGGGATAATGCGTCATAAGGTGTTCCTTTAATTCTTTTCTCCAGTTTTTAATTTTTGTACCAGGTTTCTAGAACCCACTCATAGTAACCAGATTGGTCTTCGTTGCATCCAAGCCCATCTATTTAATAATCGAACTAAGGCATTTGTTCTATAATCCTTCGGTAAATCACAGCCGCTTCATCCCACTTGCGAGATTCAAAAAGATCGTCACCATTTTTCTATGCTTCTTTCCAATTCCCTAATCCAATTAATCCATCAGTATTTTACTGAAGTTATGATATCTTTTCAATAGGAATTTTATGACCCTCAAACACTTAAATGTCACTTGATTAGCAACCCATTTTCTTCTCAATATTTAGATGGCGAATAAAAAATATAACTCAAATACTAAAACAGTCCTATTTCAATGAATACCAAAGAAAATTCATTAATATCTCATAATTCAGTGATCAATGACAGTGATTAAGTTCAAATAAAGCCTTAGAATATTTCTTTGGAAAGTAAAACTTCATTTAAGTTAAATTCTTTTATAAAACGAAAATGAAAAAGAAAATACAAATATTTAAAGTTATTTTTGATTCATTTTGCTTCCTTCTAAATGTTTTTATTTAAATTATCTCTAATATTGTTATCTCGGCATCTCTAAAGTCAAATTAGATGTTTGAACTCAAACTGTTCCTAAAAGTATTAGAAAAAATAATAATTCCTCATGGCGAGAGTTCGTGCCTTAAAAACAAGCAAACATGAGCAAAATAATATTGGTTTGTTAACCGTTTAATGAAATTAACTTTGCAAGATTTTTAGAAATCTTATCTGTTGAAATGATGAAAGATTGACTGGTAAATACTAAAGCTATTAATAACTTAAAATACAGTTATAAAGAGTCATCGTAGAATGATTTTAATATTCGCAGCAATTATTATTGAGAATATAACTTGCTCAATCATTGAGTTTATTAATATCACTGTTGGATGGATTAACATAGATTTGGTGGCATCAGCGTCCCCCATCTTGACTAAAAACAACTTTCTTTAAGGAAAAGGCTATAGAAGTAAATACTATGAAAATTCATCCAAAAACTCTTATAATAATCTAAAATCAGAACTTTGATCAATATAAATTAAAACTAAATATGATATTAACGAATATTAAACATTTTTGTTATGATTGTATATCTAATATAAATGGTGATGATCGCCAACATAATTTAAGGATGAGAAAACTAAATCTAAAATACATAGCAAATATAAAATAATTTAAAATCAAAACGCTAACTGGGTAAAACTCTCGAAAGAAATGAATTTATCTGTATCCCACTCCAATTTAGGAATTGAGCTTAGTGCATCATCTTAGAAGTCATTCATTATTTTAGTTGATTCAAGAGGTTTTTTGTTTGGAGGGAAGATCCTATTTATTACAACTTTGCAAGAATTTATGCGACTTCGTCCATTAGCAGATTGCTTGTCTGCTTTGCATAGCTTGACTGTTTGACCACATTCCTTGATTTATTACATTTTATGAGGAGATTTTCTATCAGTTTATCTGCTTCCTGAAGGAATGTTTCTATTCTTATCTTTATGATGGGGTTGTTCTGAGGATTATCTAAATCTCTTTGTTTTAATTGTTTTCTTCAAGTCATTATCCTGTACATCATTCCAAATCTTAGAGAATTTGGACTTGGTATATTATTCCTTCATTAAGATAGGCCGAACATATTATAAGCCTGACGACTAATCTGGTTTGTCTTCTTTTTTGAATCGGATCCTCGATTTCTGGCAATGGATGCTGGGCAGAATCCTCGAATTTGAGGAGTTGACATAGACGGTAAACATAGTTTTCTATTTTCTAATATTATTTAATTTCGAATATCTAAATCTTCAAGATAACAGCTACTAGCATATTGCTCTATTAAAACTATATTCTATTGGTACTTAAAATTTAGACTTTTCAACAATTTCTCTTCTCATTAATAAACTTATATCATCGAAGATCGCTTAGTATTCAAATATTCCAAGGACTTGTGCGACCAATTCATTTTATTCTTAAATATTAAATTAATTTATCCTCCTTTCCAAAGCAATATTGTAAGAAGGTAAATCTTCATACCATTTGTAAATCTTATAGATATTATGGATGGAATTTATTTCAAAAATATAAGAGGAAGAACTAACGGAAGTTTATAATAGATGAAGAAGGAACCGAGGAAGAGCTATCGATCTCCATAAAAATCAAGTTCAAAGGCCCAAAGGCTATCTACCACCTATCGAACTCCCATCAAAGTTGATAGAGGGGCAAACAAAAGCAGGCAATGCCCACTGCATTTTAACTAACCCTCCCATATTTGTCTCAGCTGTCGTAAAAGCATCTGCCTGCGGTGTGTACTCACATACTGCCAACACCACCCTGTTCGTTCTTAGTAAGAGGCCTTGACTCCACTAAGAGACGAACTGATTAGATTAGAAGTTGCTCCTCGACTTTAAGAGATCGAGTTAAAGTTATAACAGTCGGAATAGAGACGATAGTATCTTTAGAAGAAAGTGTTGAGACTAATTGAAAGCATATAAAGTCATTTCGATTACATAGTTTAGTTGTTGGCAAAGAAAAAAATGCAGATAATTCAGTATTATGACAGTGAGTTTCAAAGATATATACAGTAGCATGAGGAATATGATCGGTGCATGGAGGAAAGAGCAGAATGGCTACGCGCATTCCTCAAACAAGATACACCTCACATGGCTACGATTGAGGACATCGACTCCCTTGCACTCTAGATTAAGCAAGCCACGACTGAGGACAACAAACTTTAAAAAAAGATAATGAAATTGTTAATGGGAAAGGATAAGATTGGAATCGAAAAGTTATGGTCATAGGAAAATCTAGAAAAAGTGCTTTTTGAAATTTAAAACATACCATACAAAATGGAGAACAGGCCGGAGAAACCGAAAAAGAGGGTGAGTACGGAAAATGCAACTGCCCATTTTTCACAAATTGGTTTTGTTAGATCCAACAGCAATTCTAAATTTTTATCAGGGAGAAAACCAGTAACTCCTTCAACTTGAATAACTGACTATCTTTTGGAGTCAACAAGCAAATGATACTTATTCTATTGAAATGCTTAACTGGCTCATAATATAGTCTCTTGGATAACTTTATGAAGTTTTGGTCTGTATTTTTTATAAATTATCCATTGCATGCAAAGATTCATCCAATCATAATGAGTACACTGTGCTGACTCCTGAAAGTCCTCCAATGATGAGCATTAAATTGAAGAGGCACATGACTGAATAATATTCTATTTACATCCCCAAACAACTCTACTTCCCTTGGTTCTGCTGCCTTATCCTGGTTCGGCATCTTTGATGAATATATTCAGGATTATCAGTACTATAAAGCATGTGAAATGCAGAAAGCCAATGACTGCCGAGTAAATATACGGAATATATATGATTATAAGAGCAATGGCGCCGATATGCTGAGAGAAGATGATGGGAAAATAAACGTTCCATGCTTTCATGTCCCACTTCTGAATAAGTTAAGAAATACTTTGCTTTCGCCTTATTCTTACGCGGCTTTAGGCTCGGGTTTATCAGGGTTGTCAACCTACTCCTCATCATAACCCCACTTGACATAGTGAATAATTCTTAAGACGAAATAGATGACTAGAGTGAGAGCAACTTAAACGATAAGAATGCCTTGATAGTAGTGTACGTTGATAGTGTTGATGTTGTTTTGGAAGGGTCCAGGAAATCCCATTAATTTAATTTAAATTATCAATAACTCACCTGATAAATATCATCAAAATTATGAAGGATGCATTATATTCAAGCAAATCTCGAGTCTGAATATTTATCTTTGCTTGTTGAATACTAGATGGGATATTACTTCCCTTATAAACCTAATTTATCCGCAGAGAATGAGTAAGCTTAACTTCAAACCATAATAATGGGCATAACCCAACGCTCAGAAATTTTCGCTTAGAAATCGATATAACAAACTTCATAGAGATTCCAAAAAAAAGCTGAAAGGAATGATCCAAGGACCTTAAAGTTTGCACGATGACAAAAAAAATGAATCTCCATTTTCCTAACTGAAAAAATGGTAGAAGCAACCGCAAATTCTAATTACTGATACAGGAAACGAATTTGATTGCTTCGAAAATGCACGAAGAGCCATGGATTTTCGTCAAGAAATTTCTAAAAATCCCATAGTCAGTACATAACATCAATGCGCTGTATTCACCAAACAACCGATAGAAGCTCCTTTACTCCAGCAAATGGGCAACTCAAAAGTCAATAAAAATAGAAAAAAAAGTCTTAAAAAACATTAAGAAGAAGCAGTCAGCCAATCCAGTTCTCATTCTAATAAGCTTAATCCCAGTCATTCGCAATCACACAAAACTGCTGGTAGCAATAAGACAGCACCCACCTGCCAAATGAGATCTGAGGAGAGGGTGCATACTGATGAATTTTGGGAACAAAAAAATCAAACAAATAGCTTTCCTATTGATGAAATGAGGTCAGAAAATGGATCAACTGCTAAATACTCTTTACGAAAATCCAATCGTCCTGTTTGTCAACGAAAATCATAGTTTTTAGTCAATCTCAAATATGAGGACCTCATAGAACCTCTAAAAGATACTCTTCTCTATTCAAAGACTGAGCTATAAAATATGCGATTAAAGGAAAGTAAACTTGATCAAAGGAAAATGACGAATCTATTATGTAACAACATGCAGATCAAAAGTGAAGGCTGCCAATGCCAACCAAAATGTCTATGGATGAATCAATGGTTGAACCTCATTGGTCACAAATAGCTTCAATAGGAATCGGCTAAAATGAGTCTTTAAGAATGGGACAGCTCTATAAAACAGATCAATAAGGATGTTCCTCGTACACAGCCTTAACACCCAATTTTTCAGAATAGTAAATACCTATCCGCGCTTAGAGAAGTATTAGTGGGTTACTGTAAGTTGGATTCAGAAATAGGATATGTTCAGGGCATGAATTTTATTGCCGCCTCTCTAGTCTTTCACTCTAGAAATAGTTATGAAGCCCTGATAGTGATGGACCATGTTATGCGCAAAGCTCAATTTCGTCGTATCTATCTTCAAAATTTTACTTATGGACGTGCAACAGCCATTAAACTAAGTGGGTAGCTTCGGCGGTTTTCTTTTGACTTATACAGCCACCTGGTACTTATATAATTATGTAGATATCAGAGGGAATATAACTGGAACTTTTCGTAATGAGTTGGTACTTCTCTATGTTGGGAAGTTTCCTTCCTCTTGAGGCTATGCACTTAGTCGTGGATAAGTTCATTCGACGACAGTTTACAGGATTAAATGAAGTCATTCTTACCTTACTAATCTATTTGAGGCAAGAATTACTCCAACTGCAAGAGGGATCTCTTATGCTTGCTTTTTCCAATCAACGCTTAATAATTAGAGCGGCATCTATCGATTGGTCTTAATTAGTAGTTCGTAGCGATAATCTACATCTTTCGAGCTGCTCCTGACTAACTATAATTTTGTTTATTTCATCAAATTAGAAAAATATCATTTGGTTGTTTAATTTAAATATATTCTTGATGAATCATCCAAAGCTGAGCCTGGCTGAATCAGATTTGATTCGACATTTTTTTCTGTTGAGAAGTAGCTTCAAATTATAAGCAAAGTATCAAATGAAATAGTTTGATTATATTGAACTAAAATTACTTTAAACTTAAATCATCCATGTGTCTTGGCCCAGCTGTGTAGCCAGCAACTGAAAAAGCACGTACTTACGTAACAATAATTCGAGTGCTGATGGTGGTACAGGCAATAGTCGTAATCCTCAACTTTGTTGCTGTTTCTTAATTCCTTCAGTAGGCCATCTTTGGTATTTTCTTTTTCTTTATTTTGTTTATGATTCAAAGGCAGATCAGCTATCAGATGATAATGATCTTCATCTTCATCAGCATTTTCTTTGCAGTTGACTTTATGACCTATTTCCTCGTCCCCATCCAGCAAGGCAGCAACCTGACTACTTACTCTGGTATGCAAATGTTCATCTTTGCTGATTCGATCTTTAGTTTTCTTTACTATTGCTTCTGCATGGTCTTCTGTTTCTATCCTTACAAGGAGTTTAAAGCCATCGCGTATAATTAGAATCCCGCTCTTAGAAACTATTTCTAGCATCAAGATCGGCTTGTTAGATAAGAATAAACCAAAGGGAACGACAACAGGGTTAAGGCAGATTATAAAGTGGATTATGGTAACATCACTTATGATCAACACAAACGCAATAACGACAACGGCACTTTCGAGGTGTTTAAAGGCAAAGGAGTGGTAATTGGATGATCTATCTTCATTATGTGATTTTTTTATTTAGTTATTTGTGCCACCAATCACCCATTCTTTTACTATTCAATATTTTTTTAGTTGCCCATCAACTCTTGAAATGATAAATTGATCTCACAATTAATACTTGCTGCCGCTGCGATGTTAAACATTGAGTATAATAATGATCATTTATCCCAATCCTCGAGGTCCATGGGTGTTTTAGGTTTCCATCGTTTATACGATTCTTTCCTCCTCAGTCGTCGCATCACCGAACTACAAGGCCGTGCCCCATGGTTCGGTTTCTTGGGAAGTCTACCATTTCTGTTTAATTGGAGGATGGCATTTTCTAGCGAGAGAGCTAATGTTTGGAACAACCCCTTCAATATTAGACTCATAAATAATATTAACCATAAATAAGTTGGATGTCTAAATCATTTTTTGAAAACAATCAAAATTAATTAGCGAAGTGTTTATCGATTTACGATTATTAGCATTTTTTCCCATTACTGCATAATAATTTAAGATTAGCTGTAATAGGCTGGTGTAATCTCTCCTTCAAATTTAGTCTATTTATTTTTTTGTTTCTAATTTATACATATTTTCTTCAAAATTTTCACATTTTAATAATTTCTTCTTCTGGAATACGTCTAAAAACTCAGAAAGAAAGTTGGTTGCAAATATCAAGAGAGTTGATAGCAAATTAATACGAATGCAATATCAATAAGATCATTGCTTTTTGGCGGTAGTCTTGCTCAGCCACTAAAATCCTTCATGTAGACCATCTCCTGTGAGAGCACAGGTGCCCTGAATATTCCACTCTCGTCCCCTGAGAGTATGAAGTTGGAGCTTTTCCACAATTTAGTTGACGCTCATCACGCACATGTCCTGTTTGTTGGCCAGCACTAGCACCACTGCATCCTTGAGTTCGTCTTCTTGTAACATTTTTTGAAGTTCATCTCTAGCAATTTAAACCCTTTCCTTATCGGATGAATCCACCACATAAATGAGGGCCTGTGTATTTTGATAGTAGTGTTTCCACAGTTGTCTAATTTTATCCTGGCCTCCAACATCCCACACTGTAAATTTAACCTTCTGAAACTCAACAGTCTCAACATTAAATCCGATGGTCGGCACAGAAGAAACAACTTAACCGAGCTTGAGTTTGTAAAGAATGGTTGTCTTGCCAGCTGCATCCAGACCCAGCATGAGGGCGCGCAGCTAGCGCTTGCCGAATAGTGATTCGAAAAACTTAGTAAACCCTGATCCCATTTTAATTATACATCAACTCTTTTCTCTCTTTTATTTATAGAAAATCTGACAAGGAAAAATCAGGTAATAAAACAAAATCTGAAGGAGACTTAAGGTATGGGCACGAACCATTTTTTATCAATATTTGAGGGAAACGAGCATTAGGAAAGATTTGTATCTCAGTCAATGACTTTAGAAAGGATCGATAACAAAGATCGGTTATATTTTATATACAGCTGATACATAAATTGAGATTTTTGAGTTTTAAATCACTAGAGAGATCATTTTATAATGAAAAATTCTCAGTATTTCTAATATAAAAATTAAGCTCTTAATTGATCAATAAGTGTAAAATAACGAATGCCTTTTTGGAAACAATAACTCAACTAGGATATGAGAAGGATTGAATACAGGGAGCAGCAAGCTAATTAGAATGCTACTCTACTTAATATTTGAACTAATATTATACTACTGAAAATGAATGAGATTGAGGGATTTGTTTTAATGATCAGTTTATTGCCTTCTTTTTGGCACGAATCGTAATATCTTTGATCAGCAGAGGTTCAATTTCCTCAGCTAATACTCGTTATTCCACGCTTGAGGAATAACTAGCAAACTGAATCAGTGAAGGCTTCGGGTAAATAACAATGCTGAGTTTTCCATTAAGGAATTGTCTGCTCACATCTCGAGGGTAGATCTTTAGAAACTGAGCCTCTCCGTGATAAAGATCAGTTTCCGTCTTGCCTTGTATGAAATATTCCCCTTTCTCATTTTATGGAATCCAATCTCCGTTCACTTAACTAGCAGCCACACAAAGATTGACGAGATTTGCTGCATCATAATAAATATACAATTCATGACAGGCTTGTCTTCGAGATCAAGCAATTCCAAACTCAGGGCTATGTTTCGCTCCTTATAGATTGTTGAAGGAAATTTATTTCGTAATTTTAGTTTGTATTTGTACTGCTTCTATCCGAATAGTTTGCGGATAGTGGTTTATTTGGCCAGCCGTCCTTTATTATCGGTTTGGCTTTATTAAACCACTTCTTCTTTTTCCTGTTCTTCCATAAGAGCATCAGCCTGCTATAATTTTTATTCAGCAGCTTGGACATACTTCATTAGAAAGGAGTACATTCTCAAGTTTCAGAAGCATTTCGGAGTTCTGAAACACAGAGGCCATCAAATTAGCGAGCAAATAGTGGTCGTTTCCCTAAAGATGAGAAAACGACGTCATACTGTTACAGTTTCCAATCGAAGTTTCTGAAGAAAGGCAGTCGTTGGTCAAAATAGGACTGAAGGGGACATTATGAACTTTTCCCTCATCATTATAGAGACTGCGACTTCCAAGGCAAGAACTCTTGATAAAGCACATGTTAGCTTAAATAATTATTAGTCTGAATTAAAGAGCAGATTATCCATTTTTTTGTACAAATTTAAACAAAGAAATATTTTAATTATATCCAATTCTGATGATGCAGTTTAAGTGTCAGTCAAAAAGAGTTAAGGTAATTATGGACTTGGAAAATATGTTTTGTGAACGAAAAAGCTTATTAGATCATAGAAATCACTAAATAAAGAGTAATTGAGGATCATTCAAGAGGGAAAATGATTGGAATGTAATAATTGATAAAAAGCTTAAGAATACTTATGGCAAAAGTTATTTCCGATGCTCCCTGCTTAACATCAATTGACTCATGTGAATATAATCTATAATTAGTATCCAAACAACACTTAAAACAGATTCAACATTAGAATATCCAAGAAAGATTTTTATTTTATTATTTTACAAGTTGATTAGAAAAATAAAATAAAATATAGACCCAAAATCATTGAATTAAAGGGAGAAGATTGTCAATTGTGGATGGTTGATGAACAATATTCAGTTTATTATCAATTGCAGTCCGTGAGCTCTTTAATCATAAAATTTATTTTAAAAATTGTTAAGCTAGACATGCTGATAGATTTATTCTAGGCCAAGCATGTTTTTTTAATTCTTTTCCTAAAAAACGACTGTCAATTGGAGCCTGTTTATAAAAGTCGGCTTTGTAATAATGATGGAGCAGTACGGCCAAGACAGAGCAAGATGAATAAAATGAAGACTTAATAAAACTGAAACATAATCATGCATAATCACCTCATAATTGATCAGACTTAAGATCAAAGTATGGGGTGCTATCAGGGCTCGTTTATAGACTGGTTTTCCTTGCCAAACTTTTCCTGGCAAAATGAGGGATAGGAACAGTGACTTTTTCCATTTGTTTATATATTCTAACTACATTTTAAAGATAGATTCTGTACTACTCACCATTGACCTTTACAGGTATATACTTCTTGCCCATTTCTACTTTTAACAATGGCAGCAACAATGATTAATATTATAATCAAAATAATTCAATTCGTTTTTTCGTAACGGATTAGATTAAACTTGATTTAGCGTGAACTAATTTTTTTAAAATGAAGACTATATATCAAAATCATTATCAGATTTAGGATTAATAGATAAAGGTCATCATTATTATTTCACTCTTAATTTGGCAGTATCAAAAACTAGGTTTACTATACTTCACTTCCGAATTCGTTAAACTCAGATCCCTCCTGCAGATTTTCGTAATCTACTTCCAATTCCTAATCCTAGTGTTCTCCCATAATTTATGAACTCGAAAGTAAATTTTCTTTTGACAGTTAATTTATCAATTTTTTACTGAAATAAATATCTTTTCGACGGCACAAAGGGCATTCCGATTTATGTTCCATCCACTTTATAATGCAGAAACGATGAAATTTATGTTAGCACTCCATCCTATACATCTTTTGTCCAAATTTGATTAACTAAAAGCAAATAGAACACTGAATTTACTCTTAACTGTAGTTAAAGAAGGGTTTTCTCTTCTCATTTCTTTTATATGTAATCCAAACTGTATTTTATATCATTCCTTTGAAATGACAGTTCAAGCAACCTAATTAACAGCAGTAAATAAAACGATGGATTTGACCAAGTCCTTGACATTATTCACACTTTATATCGCTAAGTGGGTGAACTATTTCTTTAATCACGCTACTTTGATGAGATTGCTTATTTATTTAAACTGGCTTTTTTTTCTCGCATTGAGGTGTGCGATAGGTAGTTATAATAATTTTGGAGCATTTACCAGCCCCCATACATATTTTGCAAGGAAAGGACAATGCATCTCTCATTTTCAAGGCAATTTGATAAATTTTTGGACATAATCCCTATACAATCTCCTTATAAGAATGTACATCATGGCAGATTTTACATCGAATCTCCTCACAGTTGTACTCCCTGAGATGAGTTTTATTACATTTTTTACAATGCAAGGGTAAATGCCAACTCCAAATAGCATGTGCCATTTTATCGATTAGTCATCATCGATGCAAGAACGATAAGAAGTATTAATATATAAAAACGAATGTACTTGGTAAGATAGTTGATAAACATTAAAGTTGTCAGGCGATAATTTACCTTCAAGAATGGTTATATATAAGTTATATTTTAATGAGTAACTTCGATTTCACGATGAATATGTCGGCGACTCTAAACAGTGATAAGTTGGGCGTGACAACTACTGTCAAAGAGCAAGTCTAAAATATTGAGGTAGTTCAATTCTTAAACAGGGAGCTATTGATCACTTTAAATATTGTATTGATCAACAAAAGAAATTGCAGGCGGAACTGCAATTGCAACTAAAGAAACTCGACGAAAAAGCGCATAGATAGTTCACTGAGTTATTGAGAGAAATAACAAACAGATCCACACAATTGACCGATGTATTTAAAAACGAAAAGGAGAGGCAGAATAAGGAATTTTAGTATATGGAATTACAGGGGGGAATACTAACAGAATAGCATCAAAAGCTGAATTAAATTAATGGAGAGTTGGGAGGAAAAACAGCAACCATTTAAAGTATGGTGGGAGTGTGATTATATCTGAATATTTAATGACTTTTTTAGTCTTTGATTTATAAGCGATATTGGCATTTACCTAATCAATAATTATTTTTAATAAAAAATGGATAAAATTAATCAATTGCTTACAAGGAGGCAATACACAGTGATACTTTGAGGACATGATTTGTTTAGTTATAATTTTAGTTGAACAACGTGATAGAGCGGACGTATGGTGTAATGGTTAGCACATTGGACTTTGAATCCAATAATCCGAGTTCAATTCTCGGTATGTCCTTTTTTATAGATTTGCTTCTTTTGCATATTATTGCTATACCATCCTTTTTACAATAACTTTTAGCTGAAGAAAGTGATAGAAAGGACGTATGGTGTAATGGTAGTCACAATGGATTTTGAATCCAATAATCCGAGTTCAATTCTCGGTATGTCCCCTTTTTGAGTAGATTTGTTTGTTATGACATTAGATTGGAGTATCTATCTTTGCGGCAATAAATATCAAGAGTATATGAAATTTGTCATCTTCAGAATTAAATTACAGTATTAAATCGACTAAATAATTATATGTTAGATTATTTACTAAATACCAATTTATGATCAAATCTCAAATAAATATCTAATAAAACAAATAAAACAATTAGTGATAGCAAAATTAATGCAAAAACATTTGCTCGTTCGTGTTCGATGCCAATATGCTATTAATAATAAAACTATTCACATTAGTGTTCCTAAAATTAAAATTCATTTTTGATACTTCATACTTGTCTGCTTTACAAAAAATATAAAAAGGCAGTTATTCAGGATATTTTTATCTTTTTATCTTTCTTAATTTATAATATTTGCAATGTCCATACAAGCAGTGGTGCCTTTCGATATTAATGGAGATAAATTTTTTACACACTCTTCCTGGTTTTCCGAAAAACAACATAATGCTTGGGTAAATATCCCGGTCGAGAACAAAAATTTGGCTCTCTACTACAGTCTTTCCACTGTGTCACTTATCGGTATCGTAAAATATCAATTACTCAGTTTTTACGCAGAAACTGCTTTGTGAGCTCTATTTTCACTAGCTACGGTAAGATTTTTACTGGAGTGGGAGGATCCATCATCGGTGCTTACTTTGGTTGGTACGGGCTGCTCAAGACTCAATAAGGAAATGAGATCACACGTGTGATTTCTAAAAACGAATGTGGATCAACTCCACTTTGGAAAGACTAGTCAAGAGTTGTAAACCTAAGGGAGCGGGATTATAAAATTTTTATGAGCCGTCGCGAAGGTCAGTAATTGTAATTTAATTGAGTAAATACAACGTGGAGGATGTGATTGTGTACAAACCAGACAGTGTATTACTGGGTAAAGAGGGTGACAATACTCTTTAAACTTTGGCTTGATGTTTAGGAAAAATCTAGAACATATTCCAATAAGCATTCTATTTAAAATTATCCCAATCTAGATTAGTTTTAGATTAGCAATGAAAAGATGATTTATGATTTAACTTAGTTGGTTGATGAATATTTGTGCAGCAATAGGCTGGACCAATATTAGATAAATTAAAGATCATTCGAATATTTGCCAACTACGGAATATATCATAAGCTATACCTCTAGTAGCATAAATCCATTTAATACTTATAAGTATGTTATAAAATTTCCGATAAAATCATATTCTATCAAAATTATTTATCCTTCTAATTCATTACTGTTGATGAATGTTAGAATGTTAAATTTAATTAATAACAATAAATGAGGGTACGTTCCCAGTTTTTTAAAAAAGACTATGACCTAAGCAAAGCAGAGCTCATCGGTTAGGGAACTTTTGCGCAAGTATGACAAAATCCACTTAGGTCTATCGTGCTTTCGAAAGTGGACTCAATGACTCAATCGCAATCAGACGCGTGCGTAAAATAGAAGCGGATCTGTAGGATATCATCAAGGAAAGGCAGATCAATGATTAACTACGAAAGGTCGATAATGAGAACATTCTCAAGATATATGATATCATTGAATAGACAGAGACTGTATGGTATATCACAGAGTATTGCTCTGGAGGATCGCTTTGGTACTGATTGCTTCTATTCAGGGATGCGCTTAATCTCTGTCCAGATAATAAAATGAACGAGCGTGAAGGACTACAATGCATTTTACAAATCAGTAGGGGAGTACAGGAATTACACAATCATCGAATTACGCATAGAGATCTTAAACCATAGAACATACTTCTCAAGACCAAGTATATACCAGGAAAACCTCTCCCTCTTATCAAATTAGCCGATTTTGGACTCAGCACAAGAAAGATCATCATGGAGACGATTGCTGGTACAAAAGAGTATATTGCTCCAGAGCAAGCCAAGTTTCATAATTATACCAATGCAGTTGATGTGTGGTCATTAGGTATCATATTCGATTAAATATTGCATGGTACTCCCTTCTATTCCGGAGAAGACAACAAATAGGTCTTTAATAAAATCCTAAAAATGCCCTTTAAAGTGAGAGATGAAGGATTAAGGACATCAGTCAAAGATCTACTGGTGAGCCTGCTCAAGAAAAAACCTTACGAAAGACCTATTATTGCAATCATTAGATCAACTATAGAAAAAATACTTTTGGAAATTGATACTGAAATGGGTTATAAGATGTAGACACCCCCATAAAAAGGCAAAAAGAGTAAATCTAATAGCAACAATAATAATAGTGGTAGTTGCATCAATGAGGATATGAGAAGTAGTATGGGTTTTGATTTTTCAAATAAAGTGAATTTGTCACCAAAAATCGACACTATTGGTATATATAGGAGCCACAAGGCTATTGAGAAAAATATGGACAGAGTTGAAAAAGTTTAAAAAAGACCTCAAGATTAGAAGGTGGGCAGAGGCTATTTTAAGAAGGACATCACACCGCCTAGTTATCAGGCGCGCCCCAGTGCTCAGAAAAAATTGTAAAATATCTCCATAGAGATTAGTGAACCAAAGGATTTAGGTAAGAATTTGGAAAAATCTCTCTCTACCAACTACATGATGAAGAAGACGGACAAAACATAAAAATCATAAAAATAGAAATCTCCCCAAAAGACCTCAAAAGAGGAACTTAAATAGCCTGATTCGGCAAAGTTAGAAAGAGTAATTTCTAGAGCCTAATCTGGATCTAAAGCTTCTCTATTTGGAGTATCGTAGCCGCCTGAAAAGATAACGATCTATAAGGTGGACCGTCGAAAATTAATTGGTAGTAGCAGTAGTGCGAAGAAATAGGAGTTTCAATTTCAATTGGTGGATATATCGAGCTACATGGAAAGGGTTTATTGCTCCAAAAAATAGTTATGTGATAGACAGCTAAAATTGTAAAAGTAGCGTATCTTTCTCCCAAATACTTATCTTACAGGGACAGATTTTCAAAAAGACAATCCGAATACCAAATAAATCCTGACTAATTTTCGTAAAAAATTTGACTTTCTCAACTATCTCGGCAGCACTACAAGCTATGAGATAAAGATGATGAAATGCGAATCTGAGCTAAAATAATCTCGTAAAATATGCGAATAATAGTTAATAGTTAGTCGGCAGGCAATTCGCTAGCTGTTCCTTTCGCAGTTATAAACTTTCGTTGATCAGTTTATAGAGAAAGTTATAAAATGAAATCTGATTTATATGTTTCTAATATGTTTGCCAATTTATTATCATATTGATATCTTCTAATGAAAAGAAGAAAATTTACTTAAAATTTAAGTTTTTTATGCTTTTGTGATCACTGCTCATAAATGGTTACAATATCAGATTTATACTCAGTTTTCATCCTATAAGAATCATAAATCGAAGATTGCTCACAAATAAATTATCAGGAGAAAAGCAAGAAAATAATTGGTTGCCTAGAATAGCAAACACAAGGATTTCCTTATTAAATCTATTGAAAAATATATTTTTTTGTGAATATTAAACATAAAACAAAACGGACAAATATTCGATGATTGTAATTTAAAAGGACTTTATTTTTAGAATATAAAATAAATATATAACTTCTAATGATCAATAAAGTAGTGGGTTATGGGGGGTTTAAAAGCTACGCTGAGCAACCTTATCCGACCTTTAAGCAAGGTAAATAATTACAGCTCGCTAATGAGGTGTGGTCTTCTACCAAACGTGATGCAGATAAAATTAATCCCTTAGATAACTATAATCATTATCACACCAATTATAAGAAGAATCATCTTGAAAACACACAGCCTGCCGACTATCATCCTGAACATGTGATACGAGGAGCTAATTCCACCCTTAATTTCGCAGGCACTCAATCTCTTACAAAGGCATATGATACTGTTGAGGCTGAAAAGGATGGACAACCCGCTTATAAAACCGGTACAAATTTACTAAAAACTGGACTCGAGCACTGGAAAACAAATTATCAAGCTAGTTTATGCTAACCAATCGGAATGAATAAAACTATGAATAATTTTGGAAATTCGCAGCAAGGCAACTTAAACCAAAGAAGTCAATCAGCTAATCGCAATGAAAATAAGGGAATGAGTAATGAAGAACTCTCAAAGGCTGCATCCTATAAAAATCGACCATATATAAATGATTCAGGGACAGGAGTTACGGATTATAAGTTCAACTATGGAGAAAAGGTGGGATCAAGTCCACTTGAACTGTTAAATCGTGAGACAAGTGGGCAACCCATAAGAGATCATCCTCTTAAGCATGGTACAAATCAATTATGGACCTAAATTCCCGGATATCAAGGATTTAAACCTTCCTAAATTCAAATAGAGCAACTAAGATAAAAGATGGCCTTCCGTAAAAGCATAGATAAAGGCAATACTAAATTAAACCTCAGCGAAAATTATCATGTTAACATACCCGGCTACGCAGGTTACAAACCCAAAGTCAATGTTAGTCAGAATAAGTTCAGGGAAAGCTGCTTCGAGTATAAAAAATAGTGATCTATTGTTATACTCTTATTTACAGATATAGCCTAATAATATGATCGATTTATTCAGCAAGCAATCATAAGCTGAGGGCTTATTTTCTTTGGCCCCATTTGCGAAGAGCAGGCTGATCTGCGATAGCGGAGTAAGCGGCTGCTTTTGTTAGCAGATGTTTGCAACCGGTTTCCAGCCCAGTCTAGGATACTTGCAGGAGGGGATTTGTATGTGATTTTGACAGGATGAGCTGAATTTGTTCTCGATATAGTTTGGCATAGTAGTATCTCAACTTGGGAGTTTGGAAGTGTTTAAGAATATTTGATCCAATTTTTTCACCAATGGCAGTAAGGCTACCGCATAAATCTTCATATGCCTCATAGTTTGTTGCGATGTTAAGGGGTGATGCGTGACCATTGTAGAGGTTATTAAAATACGCATGAATATTGGTCATGTTGTCCACCACAAGACTTGGCAATTGCATGGCTGCTGCCTCTACTGTAACTTACCCGTTATGTAGTAATCCGAAATCTGAAGCAGCTAAAGCAGCATATTTGTCTCTTTCTTCAATTATGGTGATCTTCGAATTTTGGGGAAGGAGCCCAATTTTCCCTTTTATCTCAGCTGCCAGTTTCTAATGTTATTGAAAACGTACCTAATTTTGAGGAACATAAACAAAAATTTCAAAGTGTTCAGGTGAGATACTTTTGATTTGATCCTTGGCGAAGAAGACATTGAGTCCATTTTTGAACGATTTAAAGGCAAATTTAATTTTGCTGACATCATCACCCGCATTGATGAAGATTATATGCTTGTCCTGTGAAATACCGCGATTAGCTCGGAATTATGCACGTGATTTACTGATAAGTTAGCTCACACTATGTTATATGAGTCTTACTCGTATGAAAAGTTTTAAGAGGCAAAAGCATCACTTTGTTGATCCTTCTTGAATTTTTGCAGATGCTGGAAAGCTTTATAGAGTCCCTCATATCCGACACAGAGAGATGGAAATACATATCCAGTTCCATTGACATTGGCCTTCTCCACATTATAGTACTGGAAGTCAATCCACTCCTCATTGTTGACTGTGCGTTCAGTGATCTGTCTATCAAAGAAAGCAGTATATGGTTTGTTTTTATTGTTCAATTTGCAGTACTATATCGAAATTATGATACTTTGTTGAGTTTCTCTCCAATTCTGAGACTCAGACTGAAATTACCAACTGTTACCACAGAACTCACCTTTCTTTAGAATAATTATGGGAAAAAGTTCAAATTCTCGAGTTGACGAACCAGAAGATAGTTTTTAAGATGAGTGTAGATTCGATAGGGAAGGATACTATCCTGCATGTCCTCGTGGTAGGAGTTATAAGCACGAGTCACCTCGAACTACCATCGGTCTAGAGAGGCGGAGGAACTGTATACTTCAGAGAATAGAGACTATTGATCGACGCCTGGGACTCCAACAAACTCTACATCATTGTTGGAAACTCGTTTGAGGGTATTAGCAATTGATGCCAACTGACTGTCATATTTAGGTGCTCCTGAGATGAGGGCTATGACTGTGCTGAACTTGAATCCAATAACCTTTCTCATTAATTAATTGATTAATGATCATAGCGAAATGATAACTCTCAGCAAAACTATTACAAATTAATTTTCTACGCCTTTCAATATTTTATTAAATATTTAAAAAAATCTAATTTAATTGAATACTTTATAAACTAAACTATTAATCTGCACTGATTCAAGAAAATAATAAAATAAATGCTCAAGGATAAGTATTCGATACTATACTTTTGACTCATTCTTTTTTTGTCGTCTTTCGCTTGCGAGTAATGAATAGCCACTTAAAAGCACACTTTGCAACCAACATCTGAAGTTTATTTTCCTTAAGTTGTTTGTCAAACTAAATAATTTTATAATTACAGCAGCTTTTAAGCTCACAAGATTCTAGCCATTCTAAATATTGTTGGATTGGGACATTTTGAACCTTACTGCTTCGTCTTATTGGTATAATTTCCTGATTTGTTTGTGGACTTAGTTCATAGCCCCTCTACTCTTATGCTCTATTAATTCTAATTGGATGATTTTTTTCTCCTACTCGGATTTTTTTAATTTTTCAGAAAGCAATTAAACCTATTTTTTAATCTTTTCATACTATAATGTGCCTTGAATTTATTTTCCTTGAGACTTTATTAAAAGATTTATACCTATGTCTTTAAAGTAAGCAACTTATCGTATCCTAATGAGGCAATTGATTCTGTTGTTTTAACTTTCCCTTCACTTCCAAGCTGATCCCTAAACAAAGTTTGATAGGCTGCTAAATTAACGTTTTGATTTGAGTTATTGACTGCTTTTTGAGTTTTCTTCTCAGTTTCTATTTTTTTGGCAAGAGGAAGAATTTCTGTATTAGGATATTTTTTGAAAAGATTCCATGCTACCTTATCAGTTCCTTATTTTCCTTCAATTATTTTTTACTATTTTTTATGTACTTTTGTCAGTTATCTCATGGCCATTTTCATTATGAATCGAAAAATCTATGTCTTAAACATCTGAGATAGTATGAATCGATCGATAATGAGTATTACCGCCTCAGAAGAAAGACAATAAACATTTTAGAGGGTAGTTTGTTCAAAGATAAATCCTTATAAATTGTACATACTCCCCGCTTAGATTATTCTTGATTAGGGCTTGGTTTTGGCAATTAATTGACCCTGTATAATATATAGGAGATAGGGCTTAGAAGTGCTATTGGCAATTACATCCTTTTGATTCACTCGCAAAAAAGGAAAGTACCTCAAAAACTTTATTTTATCTTTTATATCCATTTAGCTTGAAAAAAATGATGCCCATTCTGGAGTCAGATATTTTGCCACTTTTTTGTCTTAAACGTACTAAAACTGGGACATACTTTTGATTATTTACTCACGTTTCAGTGATTATGCGGCATGCACTTGCAGAAGTTTGCTGAAAACCTTATTTTTTAGCGAAAGTCTATCGATTTGATGAAAGTCGTAAATTCTCAAAGCGATAATCACTCCATCCGATTCGGCAGGTATGTTTTCTGTGTGATACTGTTAATATCCAAGCAAATTCATAGAACCAATGATGTCTCCGATTTCGTATGATCTTGTTCTAGAGACGGCTCTGCCTTCTGTTATAATTCCGATGTAGTCTATAACCTCTTTTTCTCTGGCAAGCATCTGACCCTTCGAAAATACGAAAATATGTATTTTTTCTTCGAGATATTAAAGTTCTTCTTGACTAAAAATCTGTAAAAAAGGGATCTGCTATTGAAAAACTAAAAGGAGCTGTTTCTTCTTTGATTATTTCGACTGCTCCTTCTTGTTTAGCTTAGAGTTCATCTCGCAGAATATATATTATTTTATTGTTCAAGTATAAAAAATATTCCCAACTTGCGATGGAAGTCCATTTGTTCAGCTGTAATTTATGGTGACTTGAGTCAAATTTGATAAATGATAGATGCTGATGCATTTCGGAAGTTAACTCTCTTTCTATGTAATTTGATTATAAATTGTAGTTGAATCTCTTTATTGTCATCAATTTAATCTCTGGAAATATTTTAACTGAATATAGGATAAAATGGTTGTCACCTTTGATATTCCGTTCAGTACCAATAAGAGCTATAATAATTTTATAATTTCCAATAAATATTCCGATATGCTCAATACACCTACTACAGGTAAATCACTACGAGAAAGGAGAAATCAGAAGTTAACTGATCTCAATTTATCGGTCCATAATATCGTCAATACCTAGAAATAATTAGAATCAGCGCCTACTAAAAAATGTGGTCGGAAAGAAAGCATAGGAAGTGTTGGCACTCCTCTTGAATTAAAAAGCGCACTATAAGAATATGAGGAGAACTAAAGCCCTAAAAAAGCCTTTTAACTATCGTACCAAATGGGATAAAAAATCGGATAAGGTGCCCATGGAGTTGTAAAAAAATGCATTAATAAAACAACTAACAAATAATTTGCCGTTAAGATAATGAAAATGTAAGATGAGCATTACAGTGGTCTCAGAACGAATTTCTTCAATATGAAACTGCTTAAACACTAATGCGTTATCAAATATAAGGCTCTTTACCTTAATTCCAAGAAAAGAGTTTGCCATTTGTTGATGGAATACCTACCCTTTGGCCATTTGAAGCCCTATATGGATTAATATACTTTAAGCGTTATCTTCCATAAGGTTTTAGATGCCCTCGCCTACATCCACTCCAATAATATATGTCATCGCGATATCAAACCAGATAATATACTATACGAACCAAAAACAGGACTAGTTAAGATCATTGATTTTGGAATTAGCAAGAATATGAAACTTCGAGGAAGATATGAATAAATGCTTACTCACACTGGAACTCAGTATTATAAAGCTCCCGAAATGTTTTTAGGAGGAGGATATACTGAAAAAGTTGACAGCTGGGCAGTAGGAGTGAGCTTATATCAGCTCATTACTGGCGTTACTCCCTTTGAATCCGAGTATCATAGTGAAACTATTGATAATATTCTAAACAAATAGGTGTAGATTTAATATGGAAAACTCTCGTCTTGCTCAACGATCTTCAAAGATTTAATTTTGCAACTTTTAAAGAAAGATCCAAAGTAACGAATGTCTTGTACTCAAGCAAAAGGGCATATATGGTTTATTCCTCCCGCAGATAACATAGATCTGATGAAATCAGACTTTGGATATAATTTCCTCCCCTATTTCAAGTCATAATAGACATTCAATATGTAGGACATGTTAAAGCGAAGATGCTCAGTAAATGAGCTCGATCAACGAAACATATAGGGTGTCAGTAAAAGTCAAAAATAGAACATGAAGAGGTGGCTGTTGATTGAAAGTGAAAACGGTACAAACAATCGTGAGGATATGTATCAATACGACCAAAGCGAGAGCGATGAGGAAGAGAGCAGCGCAATGAAAAAGAAGACATCGGCGTCGATTCCCTCCATCTAAAATTTTGACCGAATATAGAAAAAATAAATCGCGGCGACAGTTATTTGATCTGTTAATTAATACATTAATCAATGCAAAAGATACTAATGCTTATTTTATTCACCAATAATTCTATCGAATTCGACAATGAGAGGATCAGTATATTAATATCCTATAACTCAAATTAATTGGTTTATGAATAATTATAGATATTTTAAGGTCCTATTTAATATGCAAAATGTCATCTATCATGCCATCAACCAATAGAAAATTATTTATTAGGAATTTGTAGTTGTAACTGCCTTCATGCAAGAAATCAAAGTAGATTCATTCCTTTTATGAAACACCTTGCTTTCTCTACCCCACCGCATTTTTAAGCCAGCTGCATCCATGTCGAAAATAAATGATAAAAAAGATGAATATTCGATCGTTTACCATGGAAAATAGGTTTCTGTTGAATAAGTTGATAATTTTTTAACTTGGTTTATCGGAGGACTATAATAGTTTGATGATATTGATAGTAGTCCTTACCATCAGTTTGCTAGGATTAACTCAGAGCTTCCTTAGTCAGTCGCCCACTTGGTCCACCCACCCAGATTTTCGAGCTGGCAGTTATCGTGTGATAAACACAATTACTGGCCCTGGTGTTCCTCCCACATATTACTTTTCATTTAGCACCGCTTTAGTTACAAATCCTCCGTTCTTGGCATACGGATTTAAAGGCTATCGTGGTATATGTCTATCAATTTAGGAACTGACTACCTCCTGCAGGAATTCGTAACAATGCAATGCATGAGCGTGGATCAAGGTAGTTTTTTGGTGCAAGTGACAGTTACAAACGTGACATATCCTATCTTGGTAGATGTGATATATATCGCAATCGATCCTAATTATCCCTACTACCTAAATGTCTTTTACGATATATCCATCGATTACGGCAATTCTCTTGTACTAATAATATAATTTAGGCGAATATTAGCACCAATTCTCCAAATCTGCAATACTTCACTAACTATTTCGACTACACAGGCGATTTGGCCTATTATAATGCCAACAATACATTTTCTCCCCCCTTTAGTAAGTATCGAATAGCGCTATTCATGACCGCATTTGGCTTTACTTCCAATCCTCTAGAGCCTATCTATCTTGATGTTCAAGCCACAATTATTAATTCTGGTGTTTACATGCTTAATGCTACTTTCGGCTATAATGCAGCCTGCACTGTCCTTAGTCATAGTCACATCATATTTGACACATCTGATTATTCCGTATATGGTAATATGTATCTCTATTTTTTTGAGTGGGACATCACCAATGCTCTGGCTGCCAATAGCTACTATCAACTTAACACTATCCTGCAAGAAGACTTCATTATGGGATTAAAATCATTCACAACTGTTAGTGGACAATGTACACTAGACTATCAATGGAATTATATTACCTATGTCAGTGGAGGCAGCAACGTTACTGGGCTTCAAGTTCTTCCCACCAATCCCTATGTGGGTACCTGTGGACTGGACAGTGTAACTAGTACTGTGTTCTATATGATGTCATGGACATGCGCTAACCCGTATTTATTTTTTAATATAACCGTCATGATGTGTCAAACTAGTTGTGGACCCTATACTTACACTAACTACACAGATTATACTTGCAGACTTTGTCTAAATACTCTCTGTTACACTTGCAACAGCAATGATTCTACTATTTGCCTCACTTGTGCAACTAATTGGGTGATATCTGGTACAACCTGCATCTGTGATACTTCCAGTGGCACAAATCAGTTTATAAATGGTACCTGCTACGCTTGTGGCGATCTACAGTTCTAATGCTTAGTTTGTTCATATTCTGCTAATACTTCACTCGCCTATGATCCTTCTCAATATCTTTGTTTGACGTGTAATGTGGGAGCAGGCTATTTTATTACTCCTATTAATACTTGTGCCACTTGTAATGTCTCATTTTGCACCACATGTGTTGGCTATTCCACCTGCCATATCTGCAATCCCGGATATGGAGTCACTAAAACAGGATCTTGTTCCACTTGTCCTCTAGATGGATGCCAAACTTGTGTTAATTTAACTGTATGCTCAATTTGCCTCGTTGGATATCTAAAAATTGGTTATCTTTGCTATTCCTGCCCATTCACCTGTACCTGCGGGGGATATGTCATGCCCAAATTAGCCAATGGAGATTGCTCTACACTCTGTGGAGATGGTATTATAATTAACCCTCCGGAATAATGCGACGACGGTAACACAGTTAATGGTGACGGATGTTCATAAACATGTCTAATATAGGACCTTTCTGTCTGCTCAGGTCAACCAAGCACTTGTTACTTCAATACAAATTTACAGGTTGCGTTAATACGCAGTGAAGTATCACCAACAACCTGCAATACCATTACCTTTACTTTTCAAATTCAACCTGCCCTATCTGTTCTCAATAGACTAAACATTAGCTGGAACGGTTTCCTCTCATCCACTAACACTTCCCTTGCTCTGCAAGGCTCACCCTATTATTCAAATGATGTATTACAGTTGACTTATAAATATAATTCGACCATTCAATCAAAACAACTCACCTTCAGCATTAACATCAATAATATTACAACTGCCTCTGTCTATTTGAGTCAGATACATAACACCACAATACAAGTGCAAGTATAACCGGTTAACAATCTTGCAGCAGTTTATTGTACAAGCAGTGTGTGTACAGGCAAGGCAAATAGTCAAGCCTTTGGATATGGTGTTTCTGCCATCGGTTACTTAGGAATGCTGCTTTCTATATTTTCTTGCAAAATAGTGGGACTTTAAATGTTCGGGGTAATGCAACTGAGTTATTTCATTCTTTCTGACTATGATTATGTCAATCCCATCTTGTCAGGTGTTCTAAATCGCAAATAAGTAAATGGGCTAAATATTCAAAGATCATCAAGCTCCAACTACGACATAAGCGGACGCATTTTAGTCAATGGATTTACGTCTGAACTCTTTTTATCCAACTACAATATTATGTTTCTGCTAACTGTTATCCTGACAGTGTTTGGTTTATCACTTTATACTATTACGTATTTTATTAACCGAGACTCATTTGCCAATCAGCAACTCAGTTAGGTTCTCCATTCATAGGTATTCGTTTCCTTATACAGAAAGCTGTAAGTAATCAGCAACCTCCATAAGTTCCTCGCTCTCAGTATTGGCATAATTTTTCAAAATTCATCTTGAAATAAGTGCTGCTAACTTTCATAATATTTAACATATTAAACTTAGGTTTTTCTACTGGGGTGCAAATTCATTACATTTCTGAAGTGGAGCCACTGTCTATTATCTGCATGTTGATAGCCCTCTCACTAATGGTTGTGGTTGGTGTTGCTCAGTTAGTCACTGATAAACTTGAGTTTGGAGAATATACTATGAAGTTCAAATAGGCTAGATATTAATCCAAGTATATATTGACTACAATGATTTATCGGTTCACGCTGGGTCTACTGATGGCTCTTCTTAATGAGTGGGCACCTTGCTGTATTATTTTTGTATTTATTAGCGCTGCTTTCTTAACTTATATCTGCTATTTTGATCCCTTCAACGAGCCCATACAAAACATAAGGAGCAAAATTGTTCATTCTGTTCACGTACTTATACTCTTTGTGGCCTTTTATTATCGATTGGAGTCTAATTATAGCACTGAGGAGAGTGGGTCACTCTTAGTTCCCGCCTACTTGCAGCTCATAGCAGTCGGGTTCGTTATAGTAGGTAGCACCCTCATGCTAATCTATTAGTTATACGTAAAAATCCGTAACTGGCTGCAATCGAAGCAACAGTCCCACAAGCTATAAGACAATTCAATGCGGTAAGATGAAGTCAAACAGCCAACTATTCAGTTTTAAACTGTTCAGTTCATGTCTGAATGATAATCCTTGAATATATAGTGATTGCAAATGATAGTTAACTCAGCATATGAAAATGAGAATTCAGTCATCGTTGCGACTGATAAATTGCAGCCAGCAGGTGTTTTTACTGTCTAAAGTAATGACGTACTGATCTTACAGCTACATGCCCATATTGTAATGGGTACCCAATGAACGGATGTATGGCTCGTTGTTTTAATTTGCGCGAAGAAGGAATAACATCTATAATTTTTCAGTTATGTTCGAAGGATGCTACTTCGCAAGTACAATCTATTCGACTGGACGAGGTTTCGGCTGTTGTTGCTCCTCCTTAACCTTTTTTACTGGCTATATTTTCGCTTTGGGCTTGAGTTCAATTATCGTCGTCTTGAACTCGTCAACAAATTGCGCTGCGAATCTTTCCAACTCCTCTCTAAACTCTTCGCAGATGCGTTGAAGAGGATCGTCACTGAAGATATAGTCAGACACAGCCATGAAGATTTGTTTGATATCATTGACAAATTCGTCTAATTCATCATACTTTGACTATTTAAGTTTTTTCTCGATCTTGCCGAAGGAGGGTGGATTTTTGTTGACGTAGCAGAAGTCATATATGCCAAATTTGGCGATATCTTCTGTTGTGAGGAAGGGCTCGATGTTGGGCTTGCATCTGATGTCATTCAGGAAACGCCGCAGACGATCATACTTCTCGCGGCTGTCCAGCTTCATTTCGGAGATATAATTAAATTGCAAAATGAATGAAACTATCCAAATTTGGGAAAATCATTACTTAAGACTTTAAAGGGGAGTCAAATGGTATTTTAGCATAAAACGTCGCTTAACTTCCTCCGAGTTTAAGGGGATTAACTTCTAAAGAGGAATCCTGATAATCTTGGCTCGCTTCTATGGATTTTAAGGACTGAGTGCCTCTTGCTGAAAGATATTGGTTTTCTTGCGTTAGAGTGTGGGTAAACGTACATCCGATCTCTTTTCCTTTCCGATGTTATTAGTGCTGGGTTAGCGAAAGATGCTGACTATTTCAATCCTTACTTGCTTTCCTAGAAATTGTTAGAATTTAGATTTTATTTTTGAGGCTTGCGATGATCGGACAAACTAAATCAAATTAGGATTACGCCAATTTATGGTTCACTGAATTGGTTATCTGCTTGGAAAGGGTGGGTGTGGGGGTGAACATATTCTGCTGACTGTTATCTTAAATGTAACTGCTCACTTTTCTGTTTTAAAATAATGAATACATTGCCCTGTTATCTTTGGACTTTGTTTTTCTTCGTAGACCGAGGTTGTTTCTGCTATGGGGATGGTGGCTGTGACTAAGAGTCGATTATTGAATATTACACCTTTATAAACTCATTTAAATTAATTATATGATAGGAGCCATTTGGCACAGAAGAGGATAGTGAAGGAGTCTTTCAGTATTAAATAAATTAGCAATGATGGATCAAATGGAATATTGTAGCACATTAACCTCCGCATTTCATTGAAACCTTGAACTTTCCACTGTCCAATCATAATGATGATAAAAATCGTGTCTTTGCCTTCATAGCAAAGGTAGATATATTTTAGTCATTTAACAAAAGATAAGGAAAATAAAAATACATTTCATCAACTTATTTCGATTTGCTGTTAATTTTTAATACCAAAATATCGATCAGTATAATGTTCTCGCACTAGCTTTATAGGTTTGTATATCAAAGCCCTATTTTATCTTGGCAGTCCCTAAATTGATTTATTTAGACCAGACCCTTTCACAATTGAACCAGAAGATTCATTTAGTTTGTTTATGGGAAGTTTACCATAATCACGAGGAAAAGTGCATATTTACGCTTAATCATTAATACTGCATAACTATGATTATGATTTTTGTAGTTACGCATGATGCACAAACTTATTTTTATGTTTTGATTGACCATTTGCTTACTTTAGACTTGCAGGACCAGAAATCATCATTTTGTTTTATGATAACTTCGAGTTTTAAATGAGGGAGATAAAGGGGAAATGTGAAATCTGTCGCTTGCTGGCATTGCTGTATACTTTCCTATCTTTTTCTCTTGACCCGACTGCAGTTCTAGCAATGGGCTTGGGAATGGCAGGTTATTCTTCAGCGTTGATTTGATTGTTCTTTCCTTTAATAATTTTGCAAGCACTGATAGATTTACATCTGCATAAACAATTTGTTACTTCAATGGAGAATGCACCATGTTTATTCTTTCTTCTCTTTTACTTTTTATTAAAACTCCATTATAATCAAAAGTAAAATCTATTGGTATCTTTTGTTATTTTTAGCCTGGAAATTTGGGTTGAAGTAATCCAGGTTTTTCTTATTTTCTCTACCTTAAGTAAGTAGTTCGCATAATGTCAATATTTGACTCAAGTTCAATGACCGATCTATAACTTTTAGCTGTTCTTTGATCTGATCTTTCGATAAGGCTAACTACCTTATCTTACTTTAGATCATTTAAATTTATATTTAAATTCATTTATTGTTGGTTTTGGTGATCTCTGCTCAATTGGCGACTTCTTCTCCAAAAAGGATACCCTGAATTAATGATTTGTGATAGTTGATTTCGGCTGGTTGTTGTCATTTTACCCATTAATCGAATTTCTTCTCGTGGCTAGCAAGGCATTTCATCTTCTCTTCTGATGATTGCCTTAACTGGTTTAAGGACATTATCAATCCCAATAATTTTATCATTGATTTCTACAATTTGTCCCTGCATGATCATTGGTATCTTGGATGCCATCTATCTCTTTGATAATTCACGTTGAACAGCTTCAACAAGCTACTGAACTGCTTGCTAAGCCACGTTCTACGCCAATGGTTCTATGGACATGGGATCAATAATTATATTAGGTTTACAAGTATATGTAAAATTATATTGAACAACTAGTACCTGCCTGTCGATATCCGTATGTATATATGCATGAAAGTGATAATAGAATGAGTCATGGAAACAGATTTTCTTTGTAAAATTGTTGTGAGTTTTTTATTATCCAGTATGGATGCATCTAATTTAGCATGTTTGAGTTTTATACTTTGATCAATTTCATTGGTTCTTTTTGAATATTACCATTTTCAGAAGATACAATTGATCCTATGCACGAAAAGGGAAGGCTATTGCCAAATACAAACTAGTCTTGAACAGCATGTTGATTCATTCTCTGATCAATGCTTTTGGCAAATTAGAAAAATCTTTTCATGTACCCCTGCTCTAGCTAAGGTTGATCTTGTGTTAATTTTTAACTAATAACACTTGAGCTGGTTTTCTACTCGTTGATATGTTCTTTTATACGCGTAAGCTCTCTAACTTTTTGCCTTAAGTTCTAAGTCAATTATTCGATCTGCATCTGCCCTACTTTCCTTGTATTGGCAAACTCCCTCTGCTCTTGCTCCCTAATCGTTTTAATTTCTTCTACTATCCTCTGCTGTTACTCTTGCCGATTTTAACTTTATTTTATTTTATAATTAAGTTTGACTATTGTCCCTTACAGTTATTTGTTTTTTTACACCTCATCTTCCACTTTTTTCTTGTAAAATTGAGCTTATACTCTTGTATCGTATAGATCCTCAGTCATACTTGTTAGCTTTCCCAGCAGCTATTCCACTTTTTTCCGGAGGTAACAAAGCTCATATTCAGTTTATAAGTAATCACTTGACAGTGAAAAATCAACCCGTTACCTTTCTAAAAATTGGCTGTGATGGATTTCCAAACCTGATAACGTTTGAGGAAGCATACTAATATTGAATTCAGTCGGATTGAGACTACTTTAGAGGGACTTCAAGTCATCTATTACGGATTTTTATAGCTTTGACTCATTAAGTTTGTTCAAACAACATTCACTGGGTTTTGGAGGCAGTGAATGTGGTATTGCTATGGGTTTGCTGGCTATTTTACTTGGGAAACGATTCAATCTGGCAATTTCCATCTCAAAAGCACCATAACCTTCTTTCTCCATAGCCTATTCATCAATCCCTTGATCCATTCTGGTTTTTGGTCTATTCTTCTGTTTGCCCGATATGTCCTCAACGTTTTTCATCTCTTTGCAAATATAACCAAACTTTATTGATAAAATTATCATTTTTTCAACGGCTGGTTTTCCATAGAATGAAATTTGACATCCAATATTCCACAACAGTAATAAATAACTTCTATTTCCATAGACTGACAGATGTTACCATGGGTAAACATTTATTCATACAGTTTAAGAAAAATTTCGATCAGGTCGAGTAGTCCAACTGGTATTACGAAGGCAAGACAGACGATAAAATTTATGAAGCCAGTGTCGAGCACATTGCAGAACAAATGCAATTGGAAAAAAAGGAATTTTTAAAGAGGAAGATTGAAGAGTTAGGCTTCAAGGAAGAAAAAGACTACGATGGAAAGGTGGTGCTGAAGAGCAACCTTCCTGTTAAGCGATATATGGCTTTTAAGTAAGTTGAGAATTTGATCAATCGACTTAGGGATAAAAAAGAATAGAACAAGGAGAGAGAGAATCAATCGAAAATACGGCAAATGGCTAAAAATAGAGAATGATAGCTTATAAAAATATGAAAAACTGCCTAATTTGTCCTATGATTATGAATCGTTGATAATGCTATAATAAAAGTGTAGGCTTTGACTATGGACCTGATCGAGTTAGCTGAAATCATACCAAAACCAGTTTCTCAATGGTAGATTGCTGATCTATAGTTGTGGTTGACGTATATCCGCTGTCCACAACTACTGCCTCGGTTCAGTACACTTTCCTTAACATAGAATAGAGATTGATCACAGGCATGGATCTTGCCAAGATAGATGCTTAGTATCTTAGAGATGTGATGAAAATAGGATCTAAAATACTAATTAAAAAGCTAACCAACTGTATGTAGATATCTAAGTAGGGATAAACCACCTCATAAAAAACGAACAGCTGTTTATGAGTATGGCCAAAACTAAAATCAGGGATAAAAGCATAAACATAACCAGAATAATACCTTAGTAGTCTCATTAAAATAATACTAGTAACTGGGAAACAAACTAAGAGACGAGCTCTCTCGCTTCCGAACTCACAGAGCAATGGAATCAATAAATATCCTAATGTTCCTCTCCACTTTCTCTATTAAATCACATTCCACTCTTCATATATGAGCGTTTCGGCAATTAGAATAAATTCTATGTATGTGATGGCCGAGATATAAGCATAGGAAAATCAGCATGCAATGACATCTGCTGTGCAGACAGCGAACTGGAGTTGAATCACTGTTAGATTATACATAAGGAAGGGTAGCACTACCTCCGCCCAAAAATTAATTGCGACGTTTGGCAAAAAATCACAAATAAGCTACGACTATCCAGAATTTATATCATCGAAATGGGAGAAGTAGCCCTACAAGTGATGGCGGAGAAACACCTGCTTTAGCTCAGAGTTATCAAGGGAACTAACTCAGATCAAAGTTTCAGTTTCAGTGGGCGTTTGATTGACAACATTCGGATTGGAAGAAAGATAGTTTGTTAACTTTCCTTTCAGCATGATTTTACAATGAGTGCTTTTCATGGGAAATTCATTTTCGAGGGAGGGGAATGGTATTTTCTAGATCTCTAGACTACAAATGGGTATTCTTAAGCATTATTCAGATCTTGGTGGCGGTTGAGAGGTGACCAACTCATCTCAAACGGCTTGATATTCAGACTTGGGCTTACTGACTGCACCTACGAGTGCCGGGTTGGAGAGTAAGAGGGTTCAGTTCGTTCAGAAAGTGAGATGGGAACTTGTAAGAAATGCTATAGCCATGAGAAGAACAGTTATATACGACCCTGCTATCACAATTATCTCTGTTACGACTGCGGTCTTACAGCCAAGAAATGTCCGCTGTGCCAATGCGATGTTACTCAAGTCATCAAAATCTTTAGATAGTGATATTATCCATTTCACAATTGATTTTAAACTTAAATATTAATAATATCGAGGATGGAACGTGGTAAACGAACATTGAAGTTTAATCCATCTAATGAAAATAGCTTTGATCTATAGGAGGATTTATCATCTTAGGAGAAAGATGAAAATGTTTAATAGGAAGAAAGTTGGGCTGCCTTTTCAAAAAGCAAGCAAGAGATATAAGCTTTGTAACGAGAACTTCTGCCCATATACTTAGACTATCGTAAGCTATTGGTTGAAAGTGCCAAGGAAATTTGCCAGTAGAGCGGGGTTAAAAATTTTAACTGTGCAAGTCTTGAGATGAATCCATCGAGAGAGAAATAAATAGAGGAGGCTATTGTGGCCTCAACATCGAAGGAGGAATAAATGACAGGTGAAGACAAGGAGCGACTAATGTAAAAAATAATGAAAGAGCGGTAGATAAAAAAGTACTACAAAAGTAAGCATCAAGATCATTAAAGAGACGAACTTGACCAGGAGAATGATCAGGAGTTGGTTTATCAAATTTACAGAGAGGCATTTAACGACAATTAATTTAAAGAAGAAAACAAAAGAATTCTTATTGTCAATAATTCTCAAAAGTAAATCTCTTCAACTCCAAAACAGGCAACTCACAATAGAAAACCAACAGTCAGCAGGATCATTGAGGTGCCAGCCTATTCTAATGGATTAAATTACCATGAGCTAAAAATTAATGACAGCCATCAAAATCAAGCCCATTTGATGTCTAAAGTCAATGTTTAGATGGCTTTTGACCATGAACTATCCTTCGATCAAGACAATGAGCAATATTTTAGTGCTGACAAAGTGGCCTACGATCAGCGTCAATAGGTTCTTAGTGAGGCCAATTATGGAATGATAAGAAATAAAAAAACAAGTCAAAAAAGGATTAAGCATGAAGATCAACTCTCTCACACTGATGATGTGTACAAAAACTTCGTCCTCCAGCAGCAAGAGCAACTTGCAAAACAGAAACTGCGTGTTGAAAAGCTCAGTGATATAGCAACTAAAGTTATTAACAACTAGATGGATTCTTAATAGGGAGAGAAAGATAAAATTAAAGATTCAGGGAAGAATATCTAGGAGAATGACCTATCTCACCTTCGGTACTATTGATATTACTTAGTTATCTTCTGGAAGAAACTATGGATTTGTTTGCTGCTGGAGAGTGCATTAAATTCTTCCTTAAATTTCGTTCATATTAATTGTTGGATAAGCTTTATGCTAATGCTTCATCTTTTTACAATGAATAGATTCGTTTTTAAGATCCATTGAAAGTAAAGCATTTCTCTCAAGTTTTGAAGGCCATTATGCCATAGGACGAGTAATTTGTACGCATTGCCATTGCCAATATATTCGAATCAGCCTCTGAAATATCGTACGAGTAATTTATGGATAAACTGACGCCGTCCATAAACTAGAGATAATTTGAGTTGCTGGATGGTTCAAAAGGACATAAGACTTTCGATATGACTGTTAAATTATTTGCGATTTGGGCTGAGATGGACTATTTCTAGAAATAGGTGCATCGCTTATTTGGTGACAATTAAATTGCCATTGGCAAATTTATTTAAGTCGCAGCAGAAAAGACAGTGCTGTCTCCTGCCTCTATCGCTGATTTTATCACTCGAGGCAAGGTGGTAATAATTGTATTATTTAGAATAGAGTCAGTAAATTGAAGGCAGAATTATACTTCAGAAAAATAGTGGGGGCGAGTCTAAGCGTGAACGGTTTCCTGAAATGGGTGAAATCAAACGAATTAAAAGTGAACACAAAATTTGAACAGCAGCAGGAGTAGGACAAATACCAATACTACTACGATAGGATTTGATTAATTTATTTAAATTTAAAATTTATTTATAATATATAGTATTTAAAAGTATATTAAATCAGTCAATAGCATCATTTGGCTTTCGAGAGATGGACATGCAACATGCAGAGAAGGACCAGCGCTAGAGCATTCAGCAGTAATATCGCTATCCAGATATAGAGAAGGATTTGCAAAATCAGGTCTGTGTAGTTAGTCAGTATCACCACCAGCATTATTACATTCAAGCAGACGTATTTACCTAGACTAAATAACGCAAAATAAATCGCATAAGTCAATATCCTTGGTCCCTTAGCCAAAATGAGACTGAATTATGCATAGACATGAAAGAATTCACATAGCGGAAACAGCACGAAGTAGGGAATGAATGCCAATACGAAGACATGTTCTTAATCCACGACCAATAAGAAAATAATGATAGGTACAGAGAGGAAATTAAGAAGGAATGTTAAGATATTAACAGTGCCTAAGGCCCAAGTGAGATACTTTTCACTTATGCTATTGTCGATTTCCCAAAAGACTGTTCTGCGCTACTAATTCTCACTGATTAACTATCGTAGATTGTATTTGTGTCTTATGCAGGTGATCTCATCGAGATAGATGTTATTTAAATCGTATTTGTATAAGAAATGTCTATCAAATCGTTAATTTAAACGTGATTCTTCCATCATCTGATTTCCTAGAGGAAGTGAACTTGAGGAGTTTGGTCCGTTCTCGGATTTATTATCCGTACTGAACAGTAAGAAAAGCTCTAAATTTTTAATAATTTCAATGTTGTTGTCAATACCGAGTACACCTCGTTACGGTTGCCACAAGTAGCATTGCAAGGAGGGCTCATGCTCACTGATTTTCCACAGATGTTTATAAATGGGTAGAGTCTGCTCGCTATTACGCAGAAGATGATTAAGCTATAATAAAAAATGCTCAAGTTTGCGATCGTTATGCTGTTAGAATTAGCTACAGAGTGCTCTGAGAAGAGGGTCTGCTGAATCAATGGCATAACCTCCCAAAATAAGTTTCTACAATTTAAAGAACAGAGGAAAGTAGTTTTTGATGTAGAAATCGAGGGTTTCTTTTTTTGAGTTGAACACCTCAAGACAACCCACAGTGCATTGCTCATTCACATGTAATTTTATTGTCACATTCGATTCCACATTCTACATTAGCACAATTATACTTTAAATTTTAGCATTATAGCATTGCGAATCTTTTTCGCCTTATTCTCTCGAAACATGGAAGCTAACAGTAAACCAAAGGGATAGTAAGTCAATTTGACACAGAACAATACACTTCTCAGCAAACGACTATATTGGCTAATCTCGTTTATTTCACGAAAGAGACGTGGGATAATCAAACTCATCTTGGAGTCTTGGTCATATTTGCTGCGAACTTGCTGGTCGAGAGCAGTGCCAATGTGCCATGGGCGTGCAGGAGTGTTATTCCCTTCAAGATAGAGTCTTAGTTCATGATAGGGTATATCCTCAATCTTAAAATATGATTTTTTCTGAGATGAATCTCTATATAATGCTATTGCTACAAATGATCGCTTTCCGGAAATTGACTTTGACCACTTTCTGACAATTTGCGTACCATCACTACGACTAACAAAACCAGCAAAGTGCCAAGGACCATTCCTAAACAAATCATTAGGTTTATTCCTCCCACATCTGCCAATATGTATTCAAGTTTAGAAAGGCATTATCGGCCGTGGTACGAATTAAAACCTATATTAAGATAGTATTACTGCTACTTATACAGGTAAATGAACATACCTGCAAGAAGTTAGATAGTGTTGTGCTTGAATTAATTGGAATATATGCCGAATTAGGCGGTTTATTTTTGCAGGGAAGGCAGCGGGAGTAACCATACTATAACTGATAAGTGCCAACTAAACATGGATCACAATTAAAACTAATGAAGTTTAGTTCGTACCCTGGCGGACATGGAGTAGCTGTTATGCTACCGTTCTCACCACATGCAAGAGCATTAAGAGTAGTATCACAAGCAGTTCCTCCTAATACCGAATATAAGACTGATCCCGAGCTTGTTATTTGAGTAGGGTTACGCCAATTATGATTCCAAACCCTCATACGTCCACCTCCACCTGAGCTTTGTCCATTTCCTCCTTTAGCGGCCACCAAATTGCTCCCGACTAATCCTGCTTGATAATAATCAAGAGAAATAGATCCACCAGAGCCACCTCCACCTCCTTGAATGCCTGCAAACCCGTTACTAAGAACTTGACTTGAAGAAACTGAAATATTATAAACTTGTATTATGATTACCCCTCCCCCAGAGGAAACTTCAGTAATCTATTTAAGAAAAAATCCTCCCCCGCTGCCTGGATATTTTGGGATAGACTCCCTTCCATATGGTGGGTTTGACATTAGTAAATTGCAGCTGTCGGGTCCGCTATTTCCTCCATATCCTCCATGACTGCCCCCAGTTCCACTGCAGGCTAATAACTGATTTAATACTTAATCAAAATATCCGCAGCCATATCCAGTTCCAGAAGGAAATCCGAGTCCACTTGCATTTAGAAATGAGTTTGATATTGTAATCGATTCACTATACAGAACTATTACTGACACTCGAAGTGTGGAACTTTGGAGGGAAATAGATGTGTTTGCTGTAAGCACGACAGAGTTTACACCTTCACCAAGAAATGTCCAAGTTTAATACGTTGCATTGACAAGTTGCATTGTGAAGTTAGATGGGTAATTTGGGTTACTGTAGAGATAGGGAAAATAGAAAGAGTTTAAATTACATGTAACTCCCTTATCCAGACAGTTGCAATCAATTGGAAAATACTGCTAGTTGAGGATAAAAGTTTTAAATACAGAAATGATGTCTGATTGTAGCCATACCAAGGAAGCAGTGAGATTACTGCCTGTTACTGTGATGAATTCAGTTGCGATCAATATGAATTTCTAAGTACTTGTGGCAACATAAGAAGGTCCGATGGTGATTGAATTCGCCGAGATGTACAGTGAATATTAGAAATTATCAGTACCCATACCAACGCTGATGTTATAGTCTGGCAGGTCCAAGCATACAATATACGTTTGATTGGGTTGGGGGAGATGAATTATTAGTGAAGAGTTTGTTACAGGTCCAAAATCACATGTCGAGTTTGCGCATTATTCTGGAAGGTTAAATTTGTCGTAATAGTTGGCACAAGAAGGATCGCTTCCAAATTAGCAGCAAGACAGCCAAAAAACAGCTGCAAAATAGATCAATAGAAATGTTCCGGAGTTCAGCATTTGTATAATTGACAAGAAATGGTGGCTAAGATAATTTGATATATAATTAAAAGGATGCATATTAAATCACCTCGAAATTCATTTGATTTCCAGAAGCGTTTGCAGCTGCAGTTGAATTTAATCCTCGCCTTTTTCGCTAATTGCCATTTTTTTCTTGAACTCATTTGTGAAAAGGACGATGTTTTGGGCAATTTAAGATATGCTGGGAATACTCTCTTCATTTTTCTTATCTTTCTTCTTTTTGGGCAAAGGCTTGCTTTGTTGCTATACTTGCTTCTATTTTATTTTCTCAGGCTTTATTATTATCTTTTATTAGATATCCTTTTAGATACTTTATTTTGCCATCATCATTTATTATTTATATTATTTCTATGGCTGATTAGTTAAAATGTCTGGGCTGAGCAAAACAGAGCTGATTTTAAGTTTTGCTCCGATAAACCCATCTCCTTCATCGACAGTATACGTCCCAAGTAATTGCTGGTTCCATATTCTCCTTCCCTCATGAACCAACACCAAAGTCTGCAAATTGATATTAACTTTTCCCACAAGTCCAGACTCTTCCAGCTAAACTAGCACGGGATTTGTCAGCATCCTTGTCAATTCATCAAAATTCCCACGAATTGATACCCTTCTTCCCATTTGATACTTTTTACTGCCATCATCATGACTATCAATATAAAAATGAAATTGTTTGCCAAGATGAACAGTCAAATGGAGCTCTCGCTCAAATTCAATGCCGCTCAAGGAGAACAAGTTCAAAATTAACTCACTATCGCCTTTTTCATCGTTTTTATGTAGATTCAGCTCACGCAAACCTGTTTGATTTATGTTATTCAAATACTTAGATTACTTAGAGTCTGTCTTTTCAGGAAGAGAATAAGAGTACACCTCCTTTTGAATAGATTCTTCTCTCTGAATTTTATGAATTGAAATGGTTCGAGTGGTGTTATCTTTGTTCAAGCTGTTTGCGATTACATTTTGCAAAGAATCTTAAAATCCTTCATTTAACTCTTCAATTCTCATTTTTTCAATCATCTTTAATTGTTTGTTCAGAGAGGTTGACATAAATACAGGGGATGCATATTTGAGGGTTTATAGAGCGATGCAGCCGAATGACCAAATGTCCCATTTTAACATAAATTACTCGTTTAATTATGATTATCCATTTTGAATCTTTACTAAACACTATGGTGGGTAGTATGCACGACTGAAATTGTCTTTTCTAAGTTCAAACTACAAGTCAAAGGGAGCCAAATACAAATGTTTATCCTAATCGATGATGATCTTGCGTGGATCAAGCCCAGCATAGGCCTGTCCTTCCTGATGCAAACAGTCGATTAATACCTTAATTTTACTAACAATTCCTTTTCTTTCTTATTAATTGATTTATCTCGCATAGAGATACATTTGCAGTGTTTCAAACCGAGGGTTATCCATTTAAATTTCAGCTTCTATTATATAGAAATACAACTGTTCGCACTCTTCAAGGATGAACATGTTATCAGCTAGCACAATGCCGTTCTTGTATAACTTATGAAGAGCTTTAAATCGATCAAATTGATCTAAGATGAATCGACGTTTGATAAAGCGTACTTTCTGTTCCGTATCGCGAATGTGAGCAACAAAACTATAACGGTTAACCCGAGAAGATTAAACAACATCGTAGTCCTCTAAAAATAGATAGTCACAAAGAAGATAGTCGGTGAGTTAACTTGGTATTTGATGATTCAGCATATCGTTATAAATCAAATTATTAAGAGATCATTTGAGATTAATAATTATAGAATCTGTCAATTTCATGGTACAATTTATTCGTTACGATAATATTCAACTGCTAAATAAAAGGTAATTTAACGGTCGTGAAAAACAATTTCAAAGTCGATTGTATTTATTA
>Ga0302188_10000236_pt1 | contig 47060 bp, 44 predicted proteins | sample II_Bog_E2_1_FD_198783 | JGI IMG/M metagenome (GOLD analysis project Ga0302188, IMG submission 198783) | Peat permafrost microbial communities from Stordalen Mire near Abisko, Sweden - II_Bog_E2_1 | ecosystem: Environmental > Terrestrial > Soil > Wetlands > Peat | place: Sweden: Abisko... | reverse complement strand
CCCAGTCTTGTAGGGCATTAGCTGCATAAACTGGAAATTAACAAATTACTGATTTATGGCGAGCCTGGATCCATTGTTTCAGATAGGCTGAAACAATAAACTTCATCAATAATATTTTTTATTTATAAGATTAACAACAAATTATTAAGCTGATCTATTAGAAATACATAATTTATGAGCAGAGAAGTCTTGAATTTTTATTTTGATTGAATATTTATATTTGATTGTTTAAAATTATAAGCCTAAAATTTATAATAATTTGAAATTTAACCAATAATTGAAGTTGATAATGAATAATAAAATAACATAAATAGATTATTCAAGCAAATCAAGCACAATTCGATCCGCGTGCAACTTTAATATCATTTTACATTTATTTTAGTTTTAATCTTAAAATTTACATATCAAGCGTTAATTTTTGAAAAAGGGAAGTCATATTAATTTAAAGAATTGAATTCTTTTAAATTAAATTATTATATTTTGCTTGTTGTGATTAGATAGTCTTTTCATTGCTTTATTTCTAACGAATCAATTATTGATTAATTTTTAATAATTATCCATTCTTTTATTTTGACTCTTTCAGTAAAGGTTTAATTGAATCTAATTATGTTAAACACTATTAGGATTGTTGCTTCATAGTTAAAAATCTAAATATTAAAATGAATACTTTTGTTAAAGCTATTGTTGGCTAATCGAAGACTCATAGAATTTTAGTTTCCAATGTTATCTTTAATGCTAGTATTACTCCAGTTTAGCCGATAACTACTTTTATGACTATTTCCACCTGGCCTCGGACTGCTAAAATGTTAGTTTCCAAAGTTATCTTTAATGCTAGTATTACTCCAGCTTTACCGATAACTACTTTTATGACTATTGCCTTTTGATCTAGCATTATCGTTGCATTTCATTTAAGTGTGTCTTTTATTTCAGTAATAATTCACATTTTTTTAACAATTGTTGCGCCTATCTTTGCCAATAATCTTCTTTCAACTTCTATGATTGTCTTAGCTTTATTTAGGACTATCGTTTCAGCAGTTCGAAGTGTGCTTCTTATTTGATTAAAAATTCACTATTTTTTTTCAATCTTTCATATTCCCTTTTCTTGATTTCAGACTATCGCTACCAATCATTTTACAATGTATAACACTATTGTTTTTTTAGCTCCAACTATCCATGCCAATAATCTTTCCTTTTTTGCTCTGAATATTGTTGATTAAGCTCTAAATTTGTTTTTTTTTTCACTAATGCCTCACATTCCTTATTCATTTTGCAATGCTTCATAAGGAGTTCGGACTATTTTTATTTGAACTATCGTTGAAAATCATCTTTCTTTCTTAACTAAGCCTAATTGTGGTCGAAATTTGTCTGTCTTCTGAATAAATCCTCACTCAAATTCCTATTTTGCCGATAATCTCCTCCTTTAAATTCATCTTTGTCTATTCTTCTCTATGATTAGTGTTAGTGGTAGATGAGTTTCCTCTTTGTTTCTTACTTTCCTTCTATCTCATTAGCTTTGTTTTCCATATTTTATGATTGTGTCAAGTTTACCAATGCATGTCCTCTCTATTCGTTTGTCTAATTATGGAGAGGTTAGCTTTTTTCCTACTATTCATGTTCCTTAGGTAAACTTTGACATGATCTTGGGGAACTTTAACTCTCTTTACCCCTATATTTTGTTGCGTTTTGCATTTTAAAATATAGCCGATTAGTTAGAATTTGCCATCTATTAAATTGATTAAGAAAATTTTACTTTCTTTAAAAAAATTAGTGGCTCAAAGTTAATAAATAAAAATAATAGTTGAATGGATCAATAAATGCGTAATCATGCTCCCAAAATTAATGATAAGTAATAATTCATCAATTACATACTTTATTATGAAATCATAATTACAAACATCAGTTTAGCTTAGATTGAACAGATAATAAGTATATTTGAAGAGCCATCAATTAAAAATATTGATAGAGAAGAGTAGACAATCGAAACATACACCTGCAAATAGTTTATATAAACTTTGACAAAATTAAAGAAAAGAAAAACTATTGCTCAATACGAAAGACCAATACACTGAGATAGCGTCCTTGTAAGAAGCAAATAATAGAGCAGGGAAAACACAAATGAGTATAAAAAAATAGAAAGGCAAAACAAGTATAAGACCAGGAGGGATTAGCAAGGGTCCTTCTTCAATCTTACTGATTATTCCAATAGAATATAATATGAATGACCAATATTTAGCAATTATCTATATGACTTATTAATTTAATATCATGAAGGAGATCATTAGATTTTCAATCTTTAGGAGACATTAAAATATTTTATAATTTTCTAAAATTAGATGACCGAAGATTGTTAGATGAATCGCTTTTCATTTATTGAAGTATTTTAATAATTTCAAGCTTTTATAGCAATATATACAAACGGGTTGTTTGAGGTGACGGCTTTTATTAAAACAGGGTTAGCAATATTTCCACAGCATAATAGATAATAACATTGTGACTGAGGTTGACTTTCATTATTTATACAAGAGTTTTGATGACTCCCAAATCTATCAATCTATCTGAGAATTATTTAAATTTTGATTTTGAATTTGTAGTCATATTAAAAAATATATTGGTGAAATACCAAGGTATGGATTGTGATTAAAGATGTTTTATTAATTTACCCGATTGTAAAAGTTAGACCATTTTAGGGATAAGGCTTTGATGTTTCATTATAGTTTCGATCTAAATTCACACAATTTTTACTTACTGAGGAGTTGTGCCAGCTCGGGAACGAATAATTGCATGGCATAATCTTAAACACCATTATTGTTTGCTAATGCACAAGCATTCAGAGATGTAATCATAAATTCCTATAAATATCGATTAATTGTTGTGGATTTTGTAAGATACTTGCGATAAGATTAGAAGGCAAGACTAATTAATATATCTATCTTTTTGTATATTCACTGCTAAAATCTTTTCGTATACTTTGTGCTCAATGATTAAAGTAACTGCTTAAGGCCTACGCAAAGTTCTGCAGCATAAGTAAAAAAGTGGATTCAAAGTGATAATATTTTCCATCGTTTTGCACAAAAACGAAGCAATAAGCTGATAGTCATGAGGAATGTGCATTTAAAAATGAGCTATGGAAAAGATAGACAGTACCCAGCAGCACTGAAGTTTAATTTTGATGTTACTATTACTCTCAGCCACACTTACCAAGAGCTTAATTGTGCCTTCTTTTATAATAAAACTGTTTAAATCTAAACTACATTTACATATATTCCCTAAAATTAATATGACTCGCGATAAGATCTCAAGATTTCCTTCATATAAAAGTTTTGTTAAAATCCTGATTCCTGCTGCCTCAGCAATCATCTTACAAATTTATTCACATTGATAAGTCAAGTGGCATGTTAGATTATTGAATAGACGAAGAGACTCGAGTTGCAACTGAGGTTATCTTTAATTTGCAGCCATACCTAGAAATTGGGATATTCTCCTTAGATTTAGCAAACCAATATGTCTATAAGTAATTTTTAAATTTGGATAGCTAAGCAATATCCTGAGTCCAATTACTCCTCTGAACTGAGATACAATTTGATTCGAATCTGTATCTTCTATTAGAGAAGGGAAATCAGTTTTGTTATATGTTCGATTAGTGAATCTTCATTACAAAATGAGTACTCTAAAATGATGTCTCTTTGTTATAAATCTACGACCAACTATTATCTGTGTTGGTCGCTTTATTGTGACCATTCTGTCCATCGAGCTTCAGTTAGAAACTGATAATCTACATAATTGAAAGCTTTACTGGAATAGATATTATAAAATGGGAAGACTTAATCCTTGTTTTCATATTTGATGATGTGGTTCTACATTTTTATTATATGAATCGTATTGCTGCTTCAATTAAAGCCTCTGATTTATAAAAACATACCAGGAAATACATTTAGATGTGATCAATAACCTCCTTCATCGTATTAAGTCCTTTTTCTTATCCATAAAGTTGATAGATCCATATAAATATACTACAGAACAAATCAAAATCCACTTATCAAATTATCTAAACAGACAATAATTATTCAGGTAATTATCGCTATTATATTTATTAACCGTTTATTGACGCCCGATGCTCTCGAGTATTTATTTTATAATTAAGATTTATGAGTACAATGAGCTAATTCAAAATATTATCCAAACACATTTGTTTTGAGGAAGTTACTTGCTGGATTAGAGGATTAATTAAATTCAGAATATTGCTTGGGCTTTCAAATTCGAAAAAATTATTTGCTTATCTATAGATTTGAAAAATTGTAAGTAAATATTACATACAGCTACTTTCAGATTTTATTTTTTATTATAAAAAAGAATTAGAGAATAAAGTAATATTTCCAGCCGAATTTATGCTCTTTTTGTGGCTTATTACTCAAATGATTAATCAAAATATAACATATAACATTTTTAATAGATGATGATGGGCTATCCTGGATATTGGAAGGGATATTACTTTGATTACAACCCGCAAACATAGTAGATAGTCACAATCAATCTCACATTTGTCTAACTTAATCTCAAGTAAGTGAATAATGGTCAAATCCAGGGGAAGGCAAAGGATGAAGAAGGAGAAATACAAATTTAGGGGGAGGTTGAGGGATAGACTGTATCATTTAGCAAAACAAATCACAAATAAACTTTATATTTTAAAGGAAAAAGAGAGCCAGACCATAACACTGTTAAGGGATGGTGGGCAAAAGATGCAGCTGATCTATAGGACGATGAACAGGGAAACGGCAATTTTATTCTTGAATACATACAGCCTCGCCCGGGCTGGAATGGTTTTTTCACACAAAATGAAGTCGAGTATTAAATGAAGTTCACAGACTTAAAAATTGAAATCCAACCCAATGGCAAAATTATAGGTCATGGCTCCGATAGAAAGGGAGGATAGTTCAAAATCGAAGGTAGTTATGACCATCTCAACAAAACAGTAAAATTTCAAAAAATTTACTAAAATGGGAATGACTTTTTCTATTGGGGAGTGTTATCGAACAAAGAAATCCTCGGTCATTGGGGTATGTATTAAAATGATCCTCAGTCTACCTTTAGACTAGCCTTCCTCTAATGATACCTCAATATTATTATAATCATCTTATGATGGCTGAATTGTAGGACAATAAGAAAAAGATCAACTAATGGGATTTGTTATGTAAGACTTCTTTGAGTTAAATATCTTTTATTTTTTTTCATGATTTTACTGCAGTTGCAAGTTCACTGCTTTCAGAAATCTTTTCATATCTTCACGGCAGAGGAAGATGAGGGAGTAGGCTCTTTCCCAACTCTTATTTTACAAATATGAAATTTTGACGTGTCGACCCGGCGCTTCTTTGGAGTTGGGCCTTTATTTTATTTTCATATTTTCTACTACGGGGAGAAGGTATAAGAATTATCTCTTACATTAAATTTACATAATTTCATCGCCCTCAAAGCAAAATACAGCGGAAGGTTGTACGATAAAGCAGCACTCTTTGTAGGAATTAAAAAACCCTTATGATTACAGAATTGAACCATAGAATACCGGTTAAGTACTGAGGCACAGTCGAAGAGGACTATTAATTCCAGGAATTCTATTTTTAAGATTGAGTTGTTTGTTGTCGACTGACAGTAGGATGTCTTCTTCCCTTTTGAAATTGACTTCTATTTTAAGTTGATTGAGAATCTACCGATACTGTTGTGAAATAAAATGAGATAATCCATTCCTGTTTCGTGTACTGAAGATCATATCGTTTACGATATGCTTGCTTGGATCAAGCTATTTTATATGCTTGACTTTAACTACAAAGATAGTGGGGTTGTTATAGCAGAATATAAATGATTTTATGTTGAGGACTGGCAGAAATCGAAGCAACCTCACATTTGTATCAAAAAAGCAGAACCTCTTTTTGGTTAGCAGGATTGTTGTTTAAAATTTTAGACCGTAACTATTAATAATCACTCCTTTCGAGCTGAAAACAGATTTGATTGCACTAAAATTGCTTTATAGATTGCTCACAAAGGTTTACTTGTTAAAATGGAGAGGAAAAGCCTCGGTATCCAAGGCAACATCAATTTTGCTTCCCTTTTTTGTCTATTTGTTGTGAGTATCATCACTGTTTAGACCACTGGATTGGCAGGAACTGTTATCCTACTAAATAATTTTGGTTAAATTTTGTTCCTCAGGAAGAGAGATGCCATCCATAATATTTGCTTCCTCTTCTTCCTCAATTACAGCATTAATGCAAATGTTGACCTTACCAAACTTAGATTGTTTTATATACTCCACTTTACTTTTTTAACCCAGAATAGAAGTGGCTTTATTTTTAGTATTCGCCCCATCATAAAGGAAGCACTGTGAAATTTAGCTTTTAATTTACGGGATCATCGATACTTTTATCTTTGATTGCGTGTACGAAATTATTTTGCTCCCCTTTATGCAAGTATTCAAGTACTCATTTTTTTATTTTAGCTAACGCTGCAACTACTACAACTTTGTCTCGAGATGAGCTATGATATCGATATGCTTCTCTTCCTTTTCTTTAAATTGTCTCCGTTCCTTTTCTCTTAGAGTCAATGTCCGCTCTAACTTGGAAACCGTATCTTCAAGCTGTTCTTTGATAGTTCTATCTGTGAATATCTTTCTGGTTTGTTCTTGTTTTTTAAGTACCGTTTCTTGACTATGCATAACAATCAATCTTTCATACTGACTATACAATTCTCCATAGCTATCCTTGTAATTTTGTAGTTATCTTTATATTTATTCATGCTATTGGACCATGCCAACTATACTGCTTTTAGTCTACTATAAAGTTTACCCAAGTTTGTTATTTTCATTTAAATACTTTTTGTTCTGCTAGATGACGTTCGCTAGTTGTTCTTTGAGCTCAGTTGCCTGACTTTGATGTTGCTCGATGATATTTTCATATGCCGCCTACTGGTCTTTAATTCCCTGTAAAATATCCTAAAATTAATGGCATTTCTTTTAAATAAATTTGCAGTTAGTAACTAAAAAATTCATCTCATCAAAGATAGCATATTCCTGCTGGGATATCTCCTCATCCAGTTGTCGCATATCCTATCGAATATCCTCATCCATCACAAATTCCCGATAAAAGTTAAATTTCCTATGCCAATGTTGGATATATCTATTTAATAACTTTTTGAGAGAGTACTATTCCATTTCCGAGAGATAGTTTGATTGTTTCATCTATTTCTAACTTTATTCAGTATAATTAATTTATAAAAAATGGGTCGATTCTCTCTTACTAAATCGGTGAGTTTTGAGTTTAGTGATGCTTAGGTTTGAAAAAAATGATTCCTCGATTTCACTCTTGACTTCCTCCGTGAATGCAATAACCTTATCACAGGCAATATAGTCAGACTCCTTGGAGTTCTAAATCATAATTTCAGTAAGTAGTTGATTTTCCTATTAAAAGCGGTCTGTGATTTTTCTAAATTCCTTACGACTGACCATTTTCACCTTTTTTTACAAGAGCTTGTTCATCTAAGTCTGATAAAATTCTATTTATTTTATGAGAGATTAACGATTCATTTCTTTCAGTTCTGTTATAAATTGCAGAACAGTCTTTTTGTCAAGGGTTTCTGTTCTTTTCTGCGCTGTTATTTGTTGATAGAAATCCATCAGAGTAGCCTCGCCATAGCGACAATAAAACAATATGCTTTCGGTATGCAAATTGGTCAAAGTTTATATAAACTATTTGCATGTGTATCTTTCGCTTGTTTACTCTTCCCGAGCAGTATTTCCAATTGGTGGTTCTTCGAACATGCTTGTTATCTGTTCCATCTGCGAGATACTGATTCTTTTAATTATGAGTTCTAAATAAATTATGTGATTATTGGTTAATTAATTATTATCATATTTGTAAGCATAATTATCTAATCTTTTAATCACTATACTATTAGATTTATCTATGAACCTTCAGCCGCGAAAATGTTTAAGGAAGGAAGCCTTTTTTTAATCAATTTAATATATTTCTATACCTAACTACCACTTTAGATTAGTTAGATTTTATCCGCAATTGATTTATCATTGACCACTGCCAATATCACCACAACTATTTTTATATTTCGAGTTGAGCTGTTTCGTTGCATCTCATATGAAAGTAGGTTTGATTTAATGAGGCTAATGCCAAGCCCATTAATAGTGCTGTGGAAGCAATCGTCGTAAAAATCGGTGTATGGCATTTAACGAGTAAGTTGATATTGCTCCGTGGTCTGGAAGAGAATTCTAATGTACTGATCGCCTGTCGTTTATATAAATATCTACCTTCAAATCTTAAAACCATTAAGAAAAAATTATTAATTATAGCAAACCAAATATGATTTGATCATTTATTTTAAACATTTTTGTTTTCATCAAAAAATCATTGCTTTAAATTACTCTTACCAACGGGAGGATTGTAGATCGGCAACACTCCCCGCACCTCATAAGACCAGTAACTGTCCTACGTCTAAATCACTAGTTTTCCCACCCAATTCTTTTTGTATTGAGTTGGACAAAAAATGACCTCAATAGGCGTTCCCTCTCTGCCGTAAGGCTCCAATTATCCACTTTTAGGGTTAACTGTGAAGTCGATACATGATTCAGAAGTAAAATAGGCATGAAATTTAGCGTAGCTTTTGACTCTATTGGTAAGTTTAAACTTGACACTAGCTGCCTTATTGATGGATGCGATTATTTCAAGCTTGTCATCAATGGCGGGAGGCAAAAAGATGAAATCACATTTATAGATCCATTTACACCCATTTTATGCACATATCTAAAACAAACTTTGAGCGTTACGAGGCTTAAAAGAGAGAATGCCCAATGAAAAGGCAGCTTTAGATCCTAAGACTAAAGATTAGCCATTATTAAGAGTCTTTATTGCACCTTTAAGGAAGTTATCGGCTAGCTCGCAACCAATAATCATTAGTTTCACTGTCTGTCCACTGTATTCTTCAGAGTAGGGAAGAGCAAACTCAACCAGTTGTTCACTCTTCACTCTCGTTGCAAATTTAAAGCTACGAGGCTAATCAGTGCTTCTATATATGGTTCTGGCTTGGAGTTCATATCTCCAAGAAACTTTTTAGTTCAGATAAATTTTAAGAATGGCTCTGTTGAGAGCAACTGATTTTGGCTTGACCGTCACTGGAATTTACAGCTATTGATTATAGGCTAAATCTACTTTGCTGGACTTGAGAATGGCGGAGAAAGCTGCATCCAAGTTAAGATTTTCAAGGGTGACCTGGAAGGAAAGAGGTTTATTAAGAGGATTAGAGAAGGTGATAGATTCACAGCTTTGCTCACCCATGTAGACTTTCATCTCCTTCACTTCAGGCTTGCTTTGAGCTAATCCATATCCGCTCAGATGGTAAGTCCATTTGGCACTCTTATCACTTTGAAAATAGAGTTTTCCCTCTTAAATTTCTAACGATGAGGCTTTATAAATGATGTTTGTGGTGATATGTGAGCGAGGAGGTACTATTACAACTTAATGCTCAGCAAAAAAAATGAGAGGATGAGAAGATTTAGCAGCTACACTCATAGGAGTATCGTCAGTATTCTCGAAAATAATACTCTCCTTGTGGACTTTGCCCAACTCAACTTGGAAGGGCTATAATTTGATTTCAGGCATCGGATCAACGATCACCTTGATGAGATAGGTGATTTCTCCAAGTTGTTCATCAGCGAAGGTAACTAAAGATTCCTTCTCCTCTGGTTTGGAGGAGTAGTAGAATAGAGTCACTGTCTTGTTCTCCTCTGTAATAATAACCTACTTCGGACACTTGAGATTGTAGTCATCAGTTCTAACCTTGTAATTGCCTATAGGAAGGGCAATCTCCCCGCTGACCTCTTTACGTTACACAGTTCTGAGCTTTAATTCACCCTCAATGATGTTTTTAACATTTATGGCAATTTTATATGCCAACATCGTCTGCTCTCCTTCCACTATCAACTTAGCCTAGTACTTGCCCGACACCTTCGGAGTGAATTTAAACTTGAAAGCAGCTCCCTCAGCACCAGTAACAAACTGTTTCTGATACTGTGCATTATCAAGAGTGAAGGTCTGCACGTTGCAGCGAGTATTTTTTGGAAATGGTAATTTGATAGAATAATTTTTTTCTTTTCTCACCTATTGTTCAAGCAATATGACTTCAGCCTACGGTTCCTCGGCTATTCCAATCAATTAATATTCGATATTCTGTCCTGTGGTAATGTTTTCCATCTTGAGAAGCGCAGAATAACTCATCATTTGCTTTGGCTTGAAGGTTAGATTTATCAAACCCTGCTACTTAGCTTATACAGATACCTCCCGCTCACAGTCGATCGCGAAGGCCAGTTTTGATGGCTCGTTATTGACGACTAGTGTAACAACATAGGTATTTTTATCTGACGTAACGTTGATAAGGGGCAGTGGCTGCGAGAGCAGTTTATTCAAAGGAGTTTTTAGTTATAACTCATATCTCAGCGGACGGGAAACTGCACTGAGAGTTACTTTGTATTTGCGAATATCCGTGCCTGCTGTATTACGTAGATTAACAGTAAACGAACCATCCTTGATAGGTGATTTCAAGTTTATTTAAAAGACTAATTTTTGCTCTTACCGCTTGGGTGGTTCTTAACCACTGTCAATGTCCTTGATAATTAATTGTTCAGATTTGAGAATGATAGAGTTATTGGGTGTGGATAACTTAGAAGTAAAAGTTTAAATAGCTCCTAATCGTGGATAGTACTTATCATAATTTATGGGTGCCAGTTGCTTCTGGTCTTTCAGAGTACCAGTCTTTCTTTAAAGCCTATCAGCTAGATATTCAGCTGCTTTGCGTGCTCTTAATATGAGGTCGTTGCGAGTGGGCACTGCAAGTTCTATCTGATATTTTTTGTTGGTATAGAGCAACTGACTGATTCTAAGGACTTCCTGACAAATAACATTACTATCTACTAATCCTATAACTTCATACTGAAACTCCCCCACTTTCTCATCGCGGAAGACCAGCAACACTTGCTGGCTTTAGCAGATAAATGGGAGATAAACCATATTCAGCTGCACTGTCTCACCTTTTTTAATTCGAATTGAATTCGTAAGGAGATAGAAGCAGCATAGATTTGTTTTGGATGTGTTTATCATCTAGACGCGGAAATCTCCATCACTGGCAAAGTTGTTGGTCACTTTTACTGTGAAGTCCAACTGCTAGTAAAGATTGGCTGTCACTTGAATACTTTTTTCAGAGATACGCCCTAGATTGTTGCTCTTCAGCAGAAATATAAACGTGGATGGAGTGAATTTGTTTGCCGCCTTGCCAGTGAGGGTAAGAGTGGCCGCATTATTATTTACATTCACGTTTGACACATATTTAATCTTAACTTCACAGCTTTTCTTGCTCTCTATTACGAATTCAGCATCACCATCCACCATGTAGGCTTTGCACCCCTCTATCTTCGCAACATAGGTCACTGCATATTTCGAAGGATTCGATATTTAAATCGATTTTGTCACCACCTGCCCAAATTGACACGAAAAGACAATCGGCTCTCCCTTTTGCAAATAGCTTGGAAGAATCAGATATAAATTTTATAGTACCAGCAGCATTTCCTTTTCATCTGATCTCAGCAAATCCTCCAATCGAAAGAGACAGTTAATGCCTATCTGCGCAAAGGTATCAATCACTAGTTTGCATCTCCGCTATTTCTCTTTCTGTCCCTTAGCATTCTTGCCGTACCCCTATAGAATTTTAATGTTCGTATATTTGGAGATTAAAGCACTTAGCAGTTCTCCATTGTTGAGAGAAGACAGTAATTCGTTGCCTTTGCTCTCGAGTTAGATGTTTGCTTCGCTCTGATAGGTTTTTTCAAGCCAACTCAACAGAAGACGTTACCGGGCGTTAAACTTCAGCCAAAACTAGCTGCCATTCTTAAGCTTGCCAGGGTTCACACGCGAAAAGACCTTAAAAATCTGATAAAAGAGTATGAGCCAACTATGTTTTTGCTGTACCTCGAAATCAGCTCTCTCCTTTCCACGGAAATAACTGAGTACTGCTGGATTTTCCTCTGCCCTAATTTTGATGTTCTCATTATACTCCTAATAACTCAGTAGCATTTCTGGTCGGATATGATTCAAAAATGCCCCTTCTGCCTTCAAAATTTTAATGATTTCGGAAATATACTAAAACGAAAAGAAAGTTTTACAACTTTTTTTAATACTACCTTTCGCCTTATCAAAGGTGTTGGAGTAGTTACTTAGGAAAACACTCAATTTCTAAAATTAGTTCTCAGTCAATGACCGTGGGAATTAATAGAGTTCATCCACTAGATGACCTGTGCTATTGATATAGTGCTTGAGAAACTGACAGCTGCGATCCACTTCCGCTGCAAAAGTAGTAGGGTTACTATCCTGAGCAATAAATGTGTAGGTATGCGAATCAGCAGTACCTGATACGTTGATGGGAAAGGCTCGACCATTGCTATCATAGAAGTTCAGTTTGACTGTAAAACTGACTGGCTTATCAGAAACGAATGAGAGTTCAACTTTAATCTGTTTTTTGGTCACTCCTAGATTGCTACCATTGAGATATTTAATTTTCAAATCGATCGCTGAAAACTCTTGAGCGACTCCATGCTTTAGGTTAATGTTTTCATATCCTCCATTGGTTATCTCGAGAGTGGCTGTACTCTCTTCTCCGAGGCGCACGACAGGGAGAATAACATAGGGTTGGTCGAAATATAGTGTAGGAAAACAGGCCGATGCTAATACTGGCACCTTTAAATAACACTTTGAAATATCCACTTCCGCCTGATCAATAAAGAACTGTAGATCACGACTGTATTCCCCAGGAACTTCTGCTGAAAAAAATATCTTTATACTAACTTTCTCAAAACCATCAAGTTTACCCTTATTTTTATCGACTCGGAAAGGCGCAAGATTGGTTTACTCAATCCACCAGTTTATGGGCTAATTTTGAGGATTTCTAATTTAAATGGCTTGACTTTTACTGTAAATTTGTTCTGTTTGCTCAATTACTATCTTGCCGAAATTAATTTATTTGTCAGCTGCGGTGAGCTTGTTCTTGATCCCTTTACACTTGCAGAGCTTTTGAAGTTGCTCAATAGGTTCGGTGTTAAGAATGAAGAGAGGAAGGTAGAACTCGTATTATTCAGTAGTTTAGGGGGTGAATTATAAAGTCATACTACTACGGCATTTAGGATTTATGCGCAGACAGATCACCTTTGAGTTTTTAACCTATTTTGTATCGACAATAATCATGTTATCATCCTATATACTGGCTAACTTCAGCAGTTTACTCAAAAAAGTTTCGTTATGGAGTCTTAATTCGAGATCGACTGAAATGGGTGACTCATTAACCACCACCACAACCTTGGAAGCTGGGTTCCCCTAGATGGGCATGCATCCAAAATCGATCATGTCATTGTCCACGTGCACTGAAGGAAGAATTATGCTTGCTTTCACTGGAAGTTCTATAGGTTTAGAACCCCTTACGACAATCTGGATGCTTGATTCTAGCTGCATAGCCTTTGGTGAGGTCAGCTTCAGTACAATTTAAATGAGTTCCTCGCCTGCAATGGTCCCAGTTTTAGGTGTTGCCGTCAAAATATTCTCTATTTCTTTTGGGAGGTTGACTTTGTATATGGTAGAATTTTTGGAAAGATTCTTGAGGATGATCTTGTTCTCATATGTCTTGCCAATGGCGACCTATTTGAACTGTATCTCTGTTGTCTTGCTCATGCAGCTACTCTCAGGAACAAATGCTGAACATTTCACATCTATTTGTTTACCATGCTTAATTTTTAGCTTTAATGATTCTTCCACTTTCGTACCGAACTCACCCATAGTTTATAAATTGTAAGTTATGATTGTTGTCACACTGGAGTTACCCTTCACTATGCCTGCCGGTGGATCAATTATAAACTGCGAATTTGCATTTGCTTTCCACTAATAACTAACGTCATACTCGAAGGTATTATCCAATCGAATGTTTTCTTTTTTTTCAAATTTTTTATCATCCTCAGTGACTGTAAATTTGAGGTCAGTGCGAGATAGAACAAGGGTTGGTAAAAGACAAGTTCCAGTTATCATGAGTTCGAAAAAATGATTATCATTAAGTACATATTGAAGGGTATGCTTGAAGGGCCCCTCAGTCACGGCTTAAAAATGGATTGTAAATCCTCCATGAGACTCTCCGGGCAGTATTTGACGTTCATCCGGCGTTTATGCAAAACATTAGTGATTAGTTTCAAGACGGATTGCGATAGGTCGAGGGTTGAAGTTACATATGTGAAAGGTTTTGCGGAGAGATGATCGCAGCAAGATATTGCCGACTTCAATAATGACGGGGCCTACTGAAATATTTCTTAGCTCATGAGAAGTGAGTTCTCTGCTGATCAGCCGTTCCTCTTGCTGATTTTTAGCGATGGATGGATAGGCCTCGACTGGTTGATTGGGATTAAGGTGATTGAGATCAAGCTTGACCTCTTTTCCGTTTTTATTTCTTAAGACTCTAGTTCTCTTGTAGCCATCCAGAGGGAAGTTGCTTTCAGAATTAGCACTAAGATAAGACTGTAGTTGTGTTTGCCGATAAGTATCGAAATGAACAGTGGTTAGTTTGGAATTATCTCCACCTGAACCTAAAGACAGGTTCTTTCCTTTTTGGATTGCGCTCACTTCCTCCTCGATAATGCTTTTTTAGAACATTTCCACTGGTACTTATTCGCTATTAATATCGTTGGACTCACCTTTCAATTCACCAAACACACTCTTTCCGAATAACTTAACTGGAAATGAAAACACTCCCATCGTTAGACAGCAAATCTCGTTTAACTATCCAATTATCTTAGGGCTAAATGTGGCTTATACTCGAGCAGATGCATTCGGCTGTATCTTTATCTTCTGGGGAGTAAAATAATAGTTAGCTGAACTTTCAAACTATATGTGTGCTGCCTTACTTGAAAAATTTTATAGTTTGAGAATACGCTTCATACGTTGCTGCACAGAACACTACGGAAAAGATAAGAAAGTGGGCGTTATAGCTAGTTTGGGAATCAGTGATACCCCTTTAATTTGCAGGTCAAGGTGATGGTCTTAATGATTCAGATATGCCTTTAAAGAGTACATCCAATCTTTTTCGAATGATTGTCCGGCCTGCTTGCCTAAAATGTAGTTACAAAATAGCTGCAGATCGTTTTCTTAGTATTTGGCGTGAATTTATGCTTTCATTTATACTGAAGAGTATGCTTAAAGCTCTCCTTGAGATGGTGAAAATTGCACTAATTTTTCACTATCATCGCGCCCAATTTGTTAGGGAGTCATTAGGCTGATTGCCTCTTCTCCTCCGGTTCCTTTTTTACGGGTTACTCGATATTCACAGCTTTATGGGGTATTGTTGACCAAAAAAACTGAAACTTGTGCCACTTCTCCTGCAAAGAGAGGCTCGAGCACAATTTAACTGAGTTATTTGCCCTATGCATCACTCAGCATTCTTGAAAACTAACAAAAGTTAGCCACAAATTATAGAGTGGAGTATCCAAGTGTTTTTGGCTCAATTTAGAGACTGCCCTCGATAGTGCCTCCCTGTGAAGAGTACAAACTCAGTCTTATGGTTCGTTTTTCGCCTGCCTCAAGAGTAAACTAATCCGTAGACACAGTAAGTTTCGCAATATTTTCAGTAATTAAAGGAGTGAGTTTTACATGCATTGGACTATCAGCTTTGTTAGCTATGTCCCACTGTGATTATAATGTTGTGCCTATTTTTCCAAATCCAAAATTGAGGAAGGGCTCAAATTAGAGCTTTCCAACATGAGGGTAAACATTCACAGGAATTTCAATTTCAGTGGAATCGGTAATAAGTAAAACCTTATCTTTAATAGGCTGATTTTCCTTGCTATCGAATATCACTGTAAGTTTCAGATCCAATCCTGAGGCAAGACTACCTTCTTTTGAGGTATGTACTGTTAGTAGGGGTGAGGTTGGTTTACGTACTTTGATTTTCTGACTATTTTGGCTGACATTGCGAACAGTGAGACATATCTAATAAAGTTAATTGGGGTCAGTGTTAACAAAATTGACTTAGTTCTGCGATAGCTGAAGCACCATTTCCCCATGACTGTCCACCAGCGATCGATTACGTGCCGATTCGCCCATATTCTTGGACGTATTGATTTTGGACGGTTCCTGTTTCATATATAATCTTTAAATATCGAATCATAGAAACTATATTTAAATAAATATCCTACTACTGAGAGGTTCAGCAATCCCTACCAATTATTTGAAGATAATATGCAAGGAAAGTTATAAAATGGAGATGTCATCCTCCGAAGTTATAATATGTTAGATCCAATTACCTATGCCATATTAACTCTTTCTCTTGATAACTCATTAATAAATTTGCGAAATTGATTCATCCCATTATTGACTTCTTGATTGCCTCAAAGAATTGATTGACAATTGTATGATTTATATCAAAGAAGATAATTTCCAATAATATCCAACCTCAATCATATAAATTATAATGTATATTTGAAAAAGCAAAGCATGAAAGTCAGCGAATCTCCACTCCTCAGAATGTACACTTACTGCTCCACTCTTATTTCGTTTAAAAGAATGCTTTTCACAAACATTCAGCTCAATCCACTGCCACCATCTTTGTTAAAAGAGTAGATCAGCATGAGCTCCAACAAGATGTATATTTGCATCAAGAAGCTAATGGTTTAAATGCAGATTCATCTCTGTGAATTTACTAACCATCGAAAATACAGTGAGCATCTCCCTATCTTAAATACCATCATCGCAAAATTAAAGTTAATAGTTTATTATTTAGAAATAATAGTGAACTCCTTACCCAGGAATAGAAATTTATCAGTGATGCCTTTCAAATCATGGACGAATGGGAGCAAACAAAAGATCCAGTAGTTTATTATGAAGTCAAGGAAAGGATAGAAGTTAGAGGCCAATTGAAAAGCATTTTACGGGAAATAGACCTCTCCTACCAAGTCAATAAATAGGTCAAAAAGCCACTATACATCCGAAAACTCGAGCGTGAACTGCGTGATAACCTCGAGATGATAGGCGAGCAATAGTCGAAGTATAACGAATACCAATCAAACATTTCCTTAATCATCCATAAAAAGGCAAACAAGCTGCTTGCTAAACTTTTTGACTCCATCAACAAAATGTCAAGGGATTCGTTGGTGTAGGACTAAAAAAATTAACTATTGAAAAACTATATCGATATCTTTAACGATAAGGCAATTAAAGTTACCGAGAAGCAACTCATAAACTATCGCAGAGATTTAGCTCGAACTATTTGTAATATTCAGAATGTGTTTGTAGAGGAAAAGAAATCTTTTGAGCTACTCATTCAATATATTTCTGATATCTATGTCAAGATTAAGGAGGTGCAGACTAACTTCATAAGAATTGAGGACGAAATATCAAAAGACGCCATCAATATTCCCGAAGACATCAATGCAATCGTTAGTTTTCAGGAAATATTCGATGTGATCAACCAATCAAAGTATTACTTCGAATCTGCCAATGAGTAACTACTATGCTATGCAGATTCTTATAGTTAAAGCAGCAACTCATCAAATTGATGTTTATCCTTGAGGAGGCAATTTCATCTGCCATATAATTTTTAGACACTATTCGCGTGAGAGAGTTTAAAAGTAAAGTTAATTTAATTGAACAGTTCATTCAAGATAAAAAAGTTATGTAGGCTCACATCAAAAGTACAAATTTATCAACTCAGAAGAAAAGGTTTTCTAAACAGCCTTGTTCTAAACTGTTGTTAAGTTTTTTAAGAAGATCTATAAAAAATTCAATGAGAATCGGCCTAAAAATAACCGAAATGATGAGTTGAATAAAATTCGACATGAAAGGAAATATGAAAAACTGTTTGACACTTATTTTTCATAGGTGTAAGTTTATGAAAAAAGTAAGACTTAAAGAAGTTCCAGTTACCCCTCAAATTCTTCTTCTGCTGTCAAGTCCAACAATGTTAATAAAATTAAATAAATAGAGACATTTATCGATAATCTTCGCATTTTTTAGGATGATATCGACTCAATTGATTCCTACCAATGCTCACTTGGTCCTAAATTACTAATCCACGGTAAAATGAAAATCCTTTCCAAAGGCATTACTTATGAATCTAATTTTAACAAAAAAAATATATTTTTTGGTGGAACTATGTTGTTTTTACCGAAGGAGGAAATTTTTTAAATCAACAAAGAAACTGCTTTTTTCCTATTTCCTGACGTGATTGAAATCATTACAAAAAAGGGAGGAGTTTACTTCCATTCCTTAGGGAAAAGATAGGCGATGTATGAGCATCTCAATGAAGTGTTCTTTCCCGAAGTCAACGCCGAAAACACCAATTGTGCTGAATAAATAGCTTATCATTAATTCAAAGGGTCATAGGCTGATATCGAATAAGGAGTAAAAAAGTATATGGATAAATTATAGTATGAAGTTGTGATTGGAGATATCCCCAACTGCAGTATTCGATCACTTTTCACCAAATACTTTTCAAATCAAGAAGTAGTCATTTTATAAAGTAGTTTGTGTATCAAGGGAAAAGTTATAAAGACTTCAAACACTTTACGGTGGAAGTTGCTGAGGGAACTAATATTAAGGGAACTGATTTCACTCCAGGAATACCTTATTATATGAAACTAGTGACTGAAAATGCTAACTAAAGCTAAAATTTTCCTTAATCTTAGCGTTTCTTTACTTATGGAAAGAGTGTCCCTATGATTCCTTTGGTCTCTAAAGGCGGATAGGGTATTTGCCAATAGAAATCTGTCTTTCGATGGGGTGGTCCTCATTGTTTCATCATATAAATTTTTACTACCTTAAGTGGGTTTTCCTTAACTGAGGGAATGATGGTAAAATCTCGTCAAGTTTTTCAAGAGAAAGACAATGTTCTCCACTACTAGATGAGTGGACTGGTAACTTTTGAGACAAGTTCAGCCATCAATGGCATGCTTCGCACTCCAGCCCTCTCAAATTTAAAATAATTTTTAATAAAAGTGTTTGAGGTCATAAAAAAGATATAAAGGAATAAGAAAAAAAGAGCTAATGCCAAAAAAGCAAATTCAAAGTAATAGGCTGAGTAAGCTTTTACTCAGATTGAATTCCTTGAGGAGTAGGTGAGTAAAGTTAAAAGAAGATTGAAGTGGACTGTCATTGGTTTTGTCCTGCTGTATATTTCAACAGTGATACTATTACTCAACAAATGATGGCATAAACTTACAATTATTCCGATATATTACTGTATATTTATTATGAAGATTTAATTAGAATATTATTGATGAAATAAGAATTTGATAATTGTTTTTGCATTTCAATAGAAGTAATCCAAACAATCCCTCAATATAAGAACGATCCATTCGAGTTCAGGTCGAAACTAAGGCATAGGGTGCATACATTTTTCTATCAAATGCCGTAAAATAGGAAATATCATATGTTCTCCATTCATTGCATCTTATTCGGGAGCATTTAGCCAGTAGCGATGCACCTATCCATGACGATAGCATTCTTCCCTTAATTTTTATGAGTATATATAAAATGGATATCGCCCCATTAGCAGCTCGTAAAGGATTATTCCTAATGAGAACACATCATTTTTATAATTATATGTTTCAGGAAGATTGTAGTTTTCAGGAGCGCTATAGGGCATAGAAAACCCAGGTTGATGATCTAACTATTAAATGCATTACTTTTAACTTAAGGATGATACGACTCTCCAAAATCAATAAGTTTGATGGTAAGTTTTCTATTCATCATGATGTTGGTGGGCTTAAGATCAAGGTGAGCGATTTTATACTCTTGAAGATATCTCAACCCTTGAGTAATCATGATCACTAGATATAGCTTTGTCTGAAGAGACATTGTTTCACTGTTTTTAGAGATGTACTAACTGAGATTGGGGTAGTTTATGTAATCAACTAGCAAATCGTTTTCATAGGAGTTGTCCTTCTCAGCCAGCAGGTAGTATTTCGGCAAAAACATCGATAATCCATTTTTAATCATCTGTAAGATGAATCTTTCATGAGCAATGCGACTTTTACCTGTCTGAGAAGTATTTTTATCTTATCGTTTGATTATTATGTATTTTTTATGAGGCGGAGCATTTGTTTACTTCATTATATCTTGGCTCGGCAAAACTCCCACAGTGTAGGAACCAACATACCAGTATTCGATTTATGAGAGGTAGATCGAAGTAAAACCACCGCTATTAATCTTTCTTAAACAAGTCTCTGATAGCTTTTTATTGACTCGGATATAATTGAGAACAAAAGCGTTCTCATGTGGATTCTTCGCCTTTTGCAAGGAAGGCATCTTGACTCGATCTTCCAGCCGCTCTCTCTCCATGAAATTAATTTAAAAATGACGAAAGTCCGTTTTTTAAAAGATTTCCAAATTGACTGGCTGATAGAGAATGATATTAACCATATTTTTATTCAGTTATACATGACTACTTTTTAATATTTCAATACTTTCCGACTCTTTTTTCATATACTCATTGATCAGTGTTTCTTATTGAGTATTTTCTGATTCCAGATTAATAGAAACATTGATTATTTTAGACAAATGATAGAGTCTTTGTATTTTGATGTCATTTAATTTGTTGTGAGTGGCTTGAGCAAATAGGCTGCCTGTCTCATTGCTGATTTATAGTATATTCTGAAAGGACTAATATATATTTTTGAGCTCCTCCCTAAAATTAATGATTATTTGTTAAATTTGTCTCTGAAAGGTTCTATAGTTCAAGTCTTGGCTCTGATAGATACGGGTTTAAATTTTAATAGTTCCTCTCTCATGGTGAAGGGATATCTTAAAGATAGTAAACCTATTTTGATAGAGACAGTTGCATAGAGTTTTGGTGATTAATTTGCGCCTTTCCTTGCTTTCAACCAGCATATAAAGATTCTAAACATTCAATAGTTTGAATAAAAGTCTCAGTTGACAATTTTTTTTGCAGATTAATATGGTAGAGATGACCGAAATATGTTTGTATATTTTGTCGAAGCCCAGCTGCAGTACAATCTCGTCTCTGCTTATGCGAATTTGTACTACTGACGATGCCAAATTTGCTAAATTTTTGATAAACATTTCCCTTTCCCTTATCTATGAGTTTTATATTTCCTGGTGATGTTTGAAACTAAGATTGTTATTAATAGGCCTAAATTGTTGGTAAATAGATGGAATCTATTCAGCGTATTAGATTATATAACTCATATTTCTTCAATTTAGTAAATTAGTTTATAAATATATATCTCCATTATCACATCATCTCACATTCTCAATACTCTTCATTATACTAAAGATTGAGGAGAGGATAAGAGGAAAGTTGCACAAGAACAAAACCTCCCTTTTTAAAAGTCTATCTATAATCCATTTTATTTTTGGACAATGGCTATCAACAATGTTTTAATAATCATCAAAATAGGGTTATATCTAGTTTTAACAATTTGCATAAATAATCAAAAAGCAACCATTAAAATTCAACTGTTATTAATTCGAATCAGGAAATGAATTAAATCATGCTCTTATTGGCTTTTTAGGAAGAGGAGGACGATCCTCGCACACTATCAACCTCTCATCCTTATATTTGATCTTTTGCTCATTTTTGTTGCTTAAACTTGATGACTTTTTTAGTGCTGGCAATTGGTCTTTGCTTACATTTTTGTTCACGTTGGAAAAGTTTAGAATGTTTTATTTGTTCTTATCATCACAGTAGGATCGATTCTATGATATTTTATCGACTGAATGCTCCTCAAAACGATGCCTTGGCAATCGGAGTCTGATATTCTTAAAATCACGACGGCTGGGAAGCTGAATCTTGTCTAATAGCTTATGACTGTTACCTGAGTTGGAACATAAAGAATCTGTAAGGCATTCCTTCATAGAGACGCATCTCTTCTTCATTATATCGCATTCCAACAGCTCACTCGCTGATAAACGTTCTTTGGGATCCACTTTTAAGCAAAGTCGAATTAAATTTTATAAGTCCGTCGAGTATTGAATTGGAATTCTTTTATAAACACCGCTAATTATCGATTTCTTTAAGGATTTGAAATCATGACTCACAAAGGGAGGTCTAAGTGAAGCCATTTCATAGAGTACGCACCCCAATGACCAAATATCACATTTGGCGCTGTATGGTTTTTCCATCCATACTTAAGGACTAGCGTAGTATGGAGTGCCAGTTTGTGTTTTAGCCATGCCATTAGCTGTCACAATTGACACATTCATATCTGCTAATTTAATCTGTCCTTGATCTTTGGACATAAAGATATTGGCAGATTTGATATCTCGATGCAATACATTCATTTAGTGTAAAGTAGCTAATCCTTTGAGGGATTGCAGTGCGATCCTCCAAATGGTGCTTTCATCCATCAGCTTTTTATTCATCTTGTGCTTGTTCATCAACTGAAAAAGGTCGCCTCCCTAAAGGCACTCAGTAACAATACAGAAGGTATTGGTGAGTTAATCAAAGAATGAGTCCTTGTAAGCCAGTATAAAAGGGTTGTTGATGCTGGCAAGGATGCGTACCTCATTGAGACAATTGCCGATTTCTTTTGAGGAGAGAGTTGATATGCGTATCTTCTTCATCGCATACTCCTTACCATCCTCCTTCCTCTTAACGCGATAGACAACAGAGAAAGCTCCTTAGCCTAGTTTAGTCAACACTGTATACTGATTCATTAGAATATATAAATTAACGATCACTTTATTATTTCAAGTTAATAGCATAATAAATTTGGTGAGTATTTCATCTCAATAAATCTCTTATCAAATAGGGTCATTCAACTTACGAATGATGTCATCTTCAGAAGTGGTTAGACTATGGATGCAAATTCAATGAGGTGAAGGGCTCTATCCTCGATTTTTTGTCTACTATTATGATAAATGAAGTTTGGAGCAACTTGAATGTTAAATGCTTAATTATGTGATATGCTAGATGATGATCGATCATTTATGTTTGCCGCTTCCCAGAAAATCGACGATATTTCTTGGTTTGCTCTTCTGGATTTCTTTATGAGAAATCTTCCAGTTGTGATCTTTATCGAAGAATCGGAAGATCTGTCTCAAGTTTTTAGACTGCTTCTTCAGGAACTGATTTGCAATGTTGAACTCTGCCCATTTAATCTCCTTATCGTGGTCCAAATCATAAGTTTACAGCAATTCCTTTTCGATCTCATCTCGATTGAGCTTTTTCAGATGTTCAGGATTAGTCGCAGTTTCAACATTTCCCACACATTTCTCAACCATCTTCAGCACTGAATAATTCAAAGTATACCTGACTTGGGAGTGAGGAATTCAGAGAGTTCATTGAGATCAGCTCTGCGTCCATACTCTCTAAACTCACTATACAGTCTCTTTCCGTTGTATTCAGGGCAAGTATTGAAATTCTTCATTTCCTTTTCAGTGATGATACCATCGCTATCATTATCAATAATCCTCAAAAACGATTTCGTGAAGTTCTCCTCCTCTAAATAACTAAGGACTTACTGATGTCGCTAATGAGGGTTGTAATAACAAAAGCATAGAAGACTATGCCGCCGCCCAAAATTGCTTCTTTTATCATGATAAAGTAATAATGTATCCAATAAAATTTAAAGCCTGTAACCGTAAAATAAACGCATCATCATTAGACTCATTTTATCACTTTTTCAAGAAATTGGTCAATAAATATTTATAACTGCGAGAAGAAGATCTCCCGTACACTCTCACGGCTGGCTATTAACTATTCTTCGCAGGTTCTGCGGGAGGCTTTCAGCTAATACTCTCCACGCAGCATTTTTATCTCATAGTCCTCACCAACACTAAAATAGTTTAGGAAATCCAGTTTTTTGCGGAATGAAGCGAGAATTGGTGCGGTGGCTGAGCATTTGTCCTGAAAATCAGCGTTGGAAAGATAGGTATTGGGAAGAAAGACATGCTACTTTTATAATTTTAGCTGTCTTTCACATAATTACTTTTTAGTGTTATGAATGCGCTGCATATAGGTTGCTACATCGATTAAGTCTGACTTAAATTCTTATTTTTTGGCACTGCTTGTCATTACTCTGCGACGATCCACCTTGTATACTGTTATTTTCTCTGGTAGCGGCGATGGAGTCAAACCTGGAAGCGGAGATTTCGATCCAGATTACATTCTCGACATTAGTTTCATCTCCTTCGTGGAATCTCCATCTTTGATTTATTTTTGTTCTTTAGGCTACTTGGGTTACCTTGATTTACTCGCCTCTTTGCCTTACTTTGATGATTTATATTCTGTGTTGGGGGTTAGCGGCCGATGCAGTTTCTATTTTCTCGCAGTCCTTTCCACTTAATTGATAGTGATCCTTGTCTATGGTTATTTAACTTCGTCCTTTATGTGAGGCACGGATATAATAATTCTTTCATCTTATTTTTGAATACTTGCACGGATTCGGGTATTCGAAGTTATTTCTTTCTTGAAGTATCCCTTCTATAGTCTATCTTCAGTCGTCAGTGCCTACATCTCTTTTTATTTCTTTTATCGTTGGGTTTAGTAGATTCGGCGAGATTGCCCGCCAGTTGAGTTGTCTTTTGGAGAGATATTAATCCCATTACTGTTATCAAAACCGTAGCTATTGCGCAGGTCTTAGGTTATAGTACTGCTATTATTACTGGATTTGCTTTTCTTACCCTTTTCGATGGGTGGCTACAATTTATTTCCTGCTTCTGTATCGATTTCCTCTAATATTCTCTCAACAGTCGATCTAATCACTGCGATGATTGGCCGTTCATAAGGTTTCTTCTTCAGCAAACTTACCAATAAATCTTTGATGGAAGGTCTCAGTCCTTCATCCCTCACTTTGAAAGGCATCTTCAGTATCTTGTTGAAAACTTCCTTATTGTCTTCTCCGGAGTAATAGGGGGTTCCATGCAGGATTTAATCGAATATAATACCCAGCGACCACACATCAACAGCATTTGTATAATTATGGAATTTGGCTTGCTCAGGAGCAATGTATTATTTGGTGCCAGCTATCGTTTCCATAATAATTTTTTGGGTGCTGAGTCCGAAATCTGCTAGTTTGATGAGGGGGAGAGTTTTGCCTGGCACATACTTGGTTTTTAGTAGAATATTTTATGGTTTGAGGTCTCGATGAGTAATGCGATGATTATGAAGTTCCTGCACTCCTTTGCTAATTTGCAAGACACACTGCAAACCATCTCGTTGGCTCATCTTATTATCTTTACACAGATTGAGGGCGTCCCTAACTACCAATTGCACTACCACAGCGACCCACCAGAGCAATACTCTGTGATATACCACACTGCTTCTGGCTGATCAATGATATCATATATCTTGAGAATATTTTCGTTGTCTACTTTTCTAAGTTATTAGTTTATTTGTTTTTCCTTGTTGATGTCCTAGAGGTCTGACTCGCTTTTACGCACTCGTCTGATCGCGATGGAGTCATTAAGCGCACTGTCGAATGCACGGTACACCTAAATAGGGAGATCAGTACTTGAGCAAAGTTTCCCTATCCAATAAGTTCGGCCTTGCCTAAGTCGAAGTCCTTTTTGAAGAACTGCGAACGTACTCGCATTTAAATTGGTTATTAATTAATGAGCCAAGGCTAAAATACAGAGCTATACATCACATTCAATGCATTAATTTATTTAATAGGAACATGATTATCAATTAATATATGAAAAAACAATGCAAAAGAATGCCTTTTGTTGAAAGAATTGATGATTTATCATAATAAATGTACTCTTTTCATAATTATCTTGAGACCATGCGATACAAATCAAGCTGGTTAATGCATCAAATCAATGGCGTCCTTCAGTAAGTCATCATCAAAATCCTCGTTAATATGCAGCAAAAAATGAAGGCTAACTTCTCTAGGGTCCATGAGTTTCTTATAGGTCACTTTTACTTTCTTGACATCGGCGTTCGGGTATTACGCCTCAATTATACTTGAATTATCAAACCCTGGCACGAAAAATTCAATATAGCAAGTGCAATTCCAGACCTCCTGCTCAATTACCTCCTCAGATTCATTATTGACGTAGTAAACAGGCGATGGTAGAGCATTTCCTTTCTCATACGAGAAAGTGTGGAATACTGATACAGGTCCCATGTATATATAATCGATCATTTGATCATTCCAGCTAAATTTGGTACCTGCGTCCTTAAAATAAAATTTGGATTAACGAATTGTTGAGGCCTTTTTATCGAGGATGTAAACGTTGTTGACAACTCCATCAAAATTTACTGCATTTAAAATGGCTTTATTGCTATTGCAAACCAGTGTGTATATGTCAGGACGCGTTTCCCACAGTGTGACAAGTTCAATTTAAATATTATTGAGACCATAAAGCATTCCTACAGTGTTTTTGACCTTAATATGATTCAATTTTCCTTCAGGAATATCTCTGAGGTCCCATTGAAAAAAAGAAATCTCATCTTAGTGTTTGACCTTAAACCAAACTATCATCGAATGATTGTTTGCTCTTTTGATAGGGCAATCGTAGGTCCACTCGCCATCTGTTCCAAATTCGCTAATGAAAGCCACTTCAGCAGCCTCTTGATTCTTTTAATCATTGGAATACTCCTTGATTAATCCTTGCACAATCAGTTAACCTATATCACGATAGTTATAGTAGGAAAGTCTGAGCCGATGGTCACTATGCGAGCCATGTTATACTACGCAGAAATATTTGGTTTAAAAGAAAGTATAGACATCCATTTGCGCGACATCATCGAAGAGGTACTGATGCAAAATATGATAGATTCGTTGCTTCTGTAGATCAATAATATCAATTCTGTTATTGGGTACATCTAACACAATGACCTGTCGATCACTGGCCATACCAAATGTGTTAATAATATCGTGATAGGTGTGACGGAAGATAGTTTTGCCATCAGAATTTACATGAACAATGCTTTCCTGCTCTCCCGTTTTATCGACTCTAACAAATACGAAGGTGTTACTAAAGGCCGTTGAAAATCGTAAGATCTTTTTTGCCGGTTATTGGAGATTCAAATGTGTTTCTTTCTTTAAGAGCATGAGAAGATATAATATGGTTTGAAAGGAAAGCAATTAAAGAAAATACAAATTGATGAACACATATAAAATTGAAGGACTTCACAAATTCAGAGAGGCAATGACAGATCGGCCTTTTTAACTTCCATATTTTTAAAATTCAAACATGATTCATTATTTACGTAAGATTTTACTTTCACCTCACAATCACTTTTTCAAAGATGCTTTAATTTAAAACAGCCAAATCATTGATCAGTTAATAATAGATAGCATATTACTAATCTTCTCCATCTCACGGAAGAACTCATTAAACTCAGCCATTGATAGTTACAAATGCAGGATCTTCTTTTCTGATGATGCCTAGCCTGATGTGGGAGAAAGTATTAATTTTAATTGAATGAAGCAGTCCGAGTGGTTATTTATCAGAGAGTGTTTGGTTGTTACTGAGTTTAGGAGAAAATACCTGCAAAGCGCCACTCGAAATCAATCATTTGATAGTTATTGGGTACGAATTTGCTCTGCGTTTTAGGGGCAAGAGTTGAGTTATCTTTAAAAGTTGGTTTTTGGTGATCGAGGATCATTACTAATATAAATATATATCTATCATAACTCATGTATTAAATAGATAATTTAAACTCTCACATCTATGATAATAATTTGCTGTACCTCATAAAGATGTCTATCTCCTCTTTTATTATAAGTTATCAATTGATTTACATTGAAGAGTAAATTGATTTATAAATAATGAATGAGTGAGGCAAGATATAATACAAGCACATCAAAAGATTGCCTTCAATGAAAATTAAATTTATCCTAATTCATTGTTGCTTATTTCTGATTGATGATTTTGCTGATGATGGGCATGTTAATTGCTGGCATTATTTTAGGATTCCATGGTGAACTCAAAAGATTGAATATCTTATTATGACCATTTTTGGCATAAACAATCTGTCTTAGTCCATAATTACCAGCCAAGCAACAATGTCATTGACTTTAGAACAACTAAAGATTGTCTTATAATTCAGTCGAACCTTTAATTGGTATTGATTGCTTACTAGTTTTCCAGAACAAGTTGGTCTCATATCTACACCTTCAGGCAAAGTAAAATGATCTCGGATTGGCTTGTCCATCTCAATAATTAAATTATTACAGTAAAATTCTCACCAGCGTTTAACCCATTGATTGTCTTAATTAAAATAGGTGTTTCTATTAACTTGGAATTTTCAGATGTTTTGATGAGGCAATGATTGATTAATTATAGAGTGATAGTACCAATATCGACAGTACAATTACTATTATCTATTCCCATTAATACGGTTACTTACTCATTGGGGTAGTATCCATCCTTCTCAAAATCAATGGCAGCAATAGTGCTGCCTTTACTCATGCAGCAACAACTAGTGATATCCCCTGAAGACTGTTTTTAGACCATTATTTAAACTGATTTTTTCTCATGAATGATTACCTATCTGCTGCTATTAAATTGAAAATGAGGAGTGACTGGCTCAATAGCAGCAGTTAAATGATAACTGACCGTGGCTTTCTTATCACTTGACTCATAACTAAAGGTTCCAGGCCATTCTTAGAATGTTTTAAAACTAAAAGGAAAGGAGTACTGTCCTGCTGCTAGTTCGCTGCAGTTATGTATCATTATATTGTTTTTAGTGAGCAAATTACGATTTTAATTGTATTTCAATTGATAAAAACGATTTTCTGGAGTACGAATATACTTCGGACGAAGGTCATGGTTTGAAGTTGATTCCTCATCACATTCCGATATCTGAATTTTCTAAATGGGTGAGGGGATACGTCAATGTGATGAATTTATTATAGTTTAATTGGTGGATTGGTATCTGGAGTCAGGGACTTTCCAGAAGCAAGCGAAGAAGGTACGGGGATTTATTATTGTTCCAGCCATTTTACGCATTAATAGCCAATGAACCTCAATGATATTCCTTGTGGTCCTTTGATTTTAGCTTTCACATCGAGTATGACATTGCCATTGACTGTCTACCCCGCGTAATAGTAGTCTTTCTCTGTCTGTACCAAGATGGTGGCCATCTTCAAACTATAAAATGCAACTAAATATTGTTAAATCTCAACAGTTAATCTAAATAAATGTAGAAATCATTCCCACCCATTAAAATAATTATGAGATATAATTGCGCAATAATAAACCCATATGAGATAAAGCATTAATTTCAGTCATTATATAATGGATGAGAGAGTATTGGAGTAGAGATGGAGTGCCACAGATTGAGGCTTGTATGCTGAAAATTTGTCCAGCTCTATCGCAGAAAAAGATATTGGCCTAGGAAACAGACAATACTCTCAATAGTACAGCCTGTGCCGCGCTTAAATTAACATCTTTTTTGCACTCATCCTTTCTCATTCAATTAAACACAAATCAACAAACTAAATAATTTCTTTAGAGTGACAAATAATAGAGGAAAATCAGATGTTATACCCTTGATCTCGGTACTCGTTCAACTGCGGATCGATGCTGACCTCCTGCTGCTGAATTATTAAACTTTAGATTTTCCTGTTCGATCGGATGAGTCCTTCCGTCTGTTCTATAATCTCACTGATATCCAGTATCTTCGAACCTTTCTGATAGCCTTGCACGGCAGTACCTTCCCTAATTCTGCAACTCTAGCACAGTATACTCTGCGCGGTTGGTTTGCGTTTTAGTTTGCGAATCTCCATTTTCTGCGAATCAATTTGATTGTATAGATCTGACAGTTCTGCCTTGAGTCTGCTAATCTATTCACTATAAACATTGATTTCCTGCGTTTTAGTGGTCATATGGAATTTCAACTCTTCAGTTTATAAATGCAACTTCTTCATCATGTTCTCTTTTTACAAGACCTCACGATCTTTAAGTTTAAATTACTGAGTTCGACCCTCAAGCCTAATGTTGTACTCCTTCAAATCGTTCTCCTGTTTATAGAATTGGTTTTATAAGGATTTATACTCAGACATTTGAATCGCCAAATCCCTTTCCTTTGCCTGAATATTCTCCTTTAGCTGCTAAATGTTTTGTTTCAAATATCGATTCTCCTCAATCAACTTGTTTATTTCTTGTGCACTCGCGTTAATCTTTTACTCTGTTGAGATAATTTGAGACTTCTTCATGCTCTATTGAAAACTCATTTAGTTTTGAATCAATTTTATTCGATCTTAGTATTGCTGGACAACGTACCGCTGTCTATTCTCTATTTACATCACTCTATTCTTCAAATCCTCGATGACGACATTCTTTTCGATCGATATCTTGCGTTAATTCTCAAGTTTATTTCTCTATGCCATGAGCAGAGACTCCAACTACCGCGATTTACTTTTTTATCCCTGCTCATTCCTGAGTAATTGATAATCGGCATTGGATTTGTTTATTTTATCCTTTTCGATCTTACTCTCAAGTTATATCTTCTATTATTGCACTTTTCTTAGCCTTGTCTCTAAAGTTGCTATTTTATTCTCCAATTCTTCATTGAATACGCTCATTGAATTCAACATTTCTTTGCTCTTCATTGACTCCATCATGGAGATGTTATCTTTCAACATGACTATCGTTTCTCTCAAAGTTTTTATCTAAAGTTCAGACTTTTGACATTTAGAAGACAACTCATTGATTATATCATGCTACTCATTATTGGATGCAGCCATTAACAACTCTCGGATTATATAGTCCTTGCGGTCCAACTATATCGATATCATTAGTAAGCGCATCATGAGGTCTTGAGAATCGAGGGAGGAAGATTTGATTTCTATTGAGCGCAGCATTGTCAATCCACGAGTACTACTGGGACTGAGGTTGAGATCTGGGCGCTGCTGTGGCAATTTCCTGCTGTTCGTATCAAGCATTTAATTATACAAAGGGAATCATATTGAATTAACTCTGATTTAAAATTGAAAGAGATGATTTCATCCATATATATGTGAGTTTGCAGTTGTAAAAATAATAGTAAAATCTGCCCACTTTTATTTTCTCCTCTTAAAGTTCAACCGTGCTTATAGATAGCTTCTGATTGTTATCAGCTTGTTATTAGATTGCTATCGATTAATACAATTATCTCACTATATTTTTCTAAGCTCCCTCGGTTTTATCTTGGAGTATCTTTATTTCCTAGTCAGATTTATAGGATATAATTTATTTATTGAAGTTGATTAATAATCAATGGGAAATCATTTTGCAAAGTTGTTTTCTTCACTCTTCTCCAAAAAGGAATTGCGAGCACTAATGCTTGGACTTGACGCGGCTGGCAAAACCACCATTCTCTACAAACTTAAACTTGGTGAGGTTGTCTCATCAGTGCCCACAATCGGATTCAACGTCGAGACTGTCGAGTTTCAGAAGGTTAAATTTACTGTTTGGGACGTGGGAGGACAGGATAAAATCAGACAGCTTTGGAAACACTACTATCAAAATACACAGGCTCTCATCTACGTGGTGGATTCTTCCGATAAGGAAAGAATAGAGATAGCAAGAGATGAATTGCAAAAAATGTTGCAGCAGGACGAACTCAAAGATGCTGTGCTATTGGTGTTGGCAAATAAACAAGATATGTGCGTGCTGAGCGTGAATGAAATTGTGGAAAAGTTGGGACTGCATTCGATGAGAGGTCGAGATTGGAACATTCAAGGTTGTTGCGCCTTAACGGGCGATGGCTTGCATGAGGGTTTCTAGTGGCTGAGCAAGGCAACTTCCAAAAAGAAATGATGATTCTTGTTAATTGAAAGCTGATGTTATCAGTGAATGACTTTAGGACATATCAGCATAGATTAATTTTATTATTCTTTTAAATTAATGACTTCTCCAGCAATATTACCCCAGAGTTTTTGATATTGGAGTGATCAAAGCATGCGAAAACGCAGGATTATAATTATTATTGAGAATATTAATCCTTAAGATAGATAATACTAATATGTTAATGATAAATCAACCTATAACAACTCCTTTGCCTTTGAATACTTCGAAAGTGCCGTTATCGTTGTTTTTTCTCTTCTGATCATATGGTATATTTCCATAATTAACGTTATAGTTTGCATTTACGTTCGCCTCGTCATTAGGCGAGGCTGCAGGCCCAGTTTCCTGCTGTTGGAAGTAATTTCGCAAGGCTGGATTTTAGTTATAAGCAATAGCCTTAAACTCTTTATAGGGATAAAAACAAAATACCAGACAAAAGCAATAGTAAGCAAAGCTAAAGATAGAATCGACAAAGGCGAACATGTCCATCCCCGAATAAGTTGCCAAGTTGCTCCCCTGCTGTATGGGTGTCAGGAAGTACACCATAAAATCAACTGCAAAGAAAATGCTGATGAAGATATAGATCATAACCATTTGGTAGCTGACCTGTCTCTGCACCATGTAGAGTATAAGAAAGAAAAATATACCAAAGATGGCCTCACGTAGGAAATAATTGTACGCCACAAAATTAAGAATTACCACGATAGCCTGTATGATCATCAGCACTCGAATTATGGTTACATGAAGACGGGCATTGTCCGTTGAGGGTTATACTGCAGGCCCCAGACACATTATAATAATAATTTCCAAATTTTACTCAATATAAAATCATAGTTTAAAGTAAGAGCTCCGGATTCACTCGTTGTTTTGTTGCTCATTGGGGTCAGAACTGCAGAAGCTCGCGAAAAAATAAATCACCTTTGCGAAGCAGCCGACTTTGTGAGATCCTTTGTTGGGAATTTGCTGAATTTCTATTTTTTTTCTGCTACCTTGACTCTCAGTTTTCATAAAGAGGTTTTTTAGTTTGGCGGCTGTTCGAGAGAGGAAGTTGGTGTTGTGGTCGCGAAGATTGGCTTGCTCAAGGTCAAATCGCAAGTTTTATAAGACAGAGGAGAAGATCTACATCTTTTTGGCGTTCATATTTTCAGTTTCAAATGCCTTGCCTTTATACAATGGAAGTTTTTATACATCACCATCCTTTTGCTCCGAGATTAGAGAGAATAAATCATTTTCATTTGATCCATTATAGCAATTCTTCAAGCAGATTTTGGCAGATTTATGCTGAAGGATAGGGAAAGATAATAAAATTGACAGCTCAAGCATCTTTAGGCTGCTCTAGGAGGTTAGGCGAGAGATGAGATATTGCTCGATGGGAGCCATCTATGAAAAACAGCAGTAATACTCAAAAGTTAGTGCGAGTTATCCTAAAAATTCAAAATCGAAGTCCTTGCTTAAGATTAGCTCCTGGCCCATCATAATTATATGCATGCAGCAAAAGGTTAGCAAATTGCTGAAAGCAGGCAATTCAATAGTTAAGACTTCCTCATTGTTATAATGTAGCAAGTTCTTGAAGAACTCATATTTTTACAGTTCTTGTCTACAGCTTCTAACTTTACCAATAACTGCATTACCCCTTTTCAGGACAATTGTTAAGTCACTAGCAATATGGCTTTCATAAAAATTCATTTTTTTGTAGAATGCTTACGAAGAAAGCACTTCAGGTAAGCTAATCTTAGGAATTTGCATGTTTTAGGAAAGCGTGATAAAATTAAAATCTTTAAGGTATTATCCATCGTACCCACCAAAGATGAGTAGGGAGTGACCGATTATGGCCGATGCGTGTCTTCTTCTGGGTTTAGGGCTATTTGAATTTGATACACTGACTTCTCTGAGGATGTTAGTTGAGGGATCTAATTCTAATAGTTCATTGCTATCATTGGTGAGACTAATTCTTCCCCCACAAATGTAAACTTTCCCCTTAAAGACATCACAGGAGTGCCCCCATCTTTCTAATGCTTTGCTGTTAGTTGCAACTATCTCCCATTTAAATCCATTGTACTGATTCTTTTCCGTCAAATTGGTGAGATTGACTTTGTAGATGTCTCCTAGCAGCAAGTAGTTTCCATAACAACCACCAATTATAAACATTTAATTGTTGATTAGTGCTGAACCATGGAATCTTCTGCGAGATGCTTTAACTCCTGCTTCAAATTACAGTTATTTCCATTGGTTAGTAAGGATGTTGTAGGCCCAAGTATCATCTAAATCCATGTTGGCCACTCCCTCACCTCCGAAAACCACTAAATATGGATACAAGAATTATCCGCTGTGGTATGTCCTTTCCCAAGGTGCGGCTAAAGTTTCAGTAGGTGTAACTTTCCTCCAAGTCAGTGTGTTTAGACTAAGAATACATAACGAATTAAAGCGTTGCTTGCTTGCAGAGCCTCCGCCGAAGATTATGACTTCGTTATCTATTTGATTGTAGTGTAAGGTATAGTTAGATCTAGGCTCAGGGTAAGTTCCTTTTGTCTCCAGTTGACGCCATTGATGTGAGTGAGCGTTAAATATCCACAGATCATTGAGGTACTCACCTTCATCTGAATGTTTTCCACCGAACCCACCGAAAAGAAGGAGCTAATGATCATTAATTTTGACCAGACGGTGCCCCCAACGTTGCTCTGGAATGATCGAATTCTCTCCATAAACAACATTCTGCCAAACCAAGTTGAGATTGTTTTCCATTATGCTTCTAAAGTTTAAAATTCTAAATGTATTATTCTAAAACATTTATCTTCACGAATATTCCAAACAGTTTGCTCCGTAATAATTATTTACCCACATCCAAACCTCTTTTCTTGTAAATTTACTCGAAGATTAATCTACTCTTAACAACTGGAAAATTACCAGTAATCAAATATTTTGTGGATGTTTGGGTGGTTTATTTTACATTTGTTCGTCACTAGCCATATTCCCTCTCACTTTGATTATAATGGTTATAGATGATCAAGCGCCGAATTGACGTCAACTAACTTAAAAAAGTAGCAGCCAAGGGCAAAAAAATGCGCGCCATCACCGTAAAGTATGAAACTGTCCTTTCCTACTTCAAACAGAAGGATGCTAAGGATCTGCCTGTCTTTCAGCTTAATTTTACAACGCTCATCAACGATTTGCTCGCACAACTCGCCGCCGTTTAGTTTGTCAATAAACTTGAAAAAGAAAGCAAGGATCCTCTCAAAATAATGCCAATAATTGGCTCAGTTCTCAAACTCTAAACTTTTTAGCTAAAAACCTTATCTAAGGAGTATCCGATTCAATAGCTATGCGCCTGTCTGGTGGTGGAGGGGAGTGAGAGGAAGGCCCTCAGCATTATCCGGAGTAAGCTGATGAGTTTCTTTAAACATTTGCGCTCGATTTACAGTGACTTTTGTTATTGCTCTGGGGAAAAACTGATCGTCGAGTCCAGCGAGTTAAAATTGCTGTACTAGATATTTTTGGGACAGTGGAAGAAAAGCGAAGAGAAGGGAAAGCTAAACGAGTCCTAGAAGTTGGAGCGCAGACTATGTCGATCTTTGTATTTCTTAGGTATTTTAATCGAAAATAACATTCTTGAGGAAATCGATAATACGGAGAGGAAAAAGAGAGAAGAGGAGGAAGAGTGTGGCACGCGCAGTTAGCATAAAAAAAATATCAAGGGCGTCGCACAGCAAGGGTCGACCGTGCATAGCTTCGCTTCTTTAGATCCCAGCACGTTATCTCTGCGACTCAAATCTTAAGCTAGTCAATAAGACCATTTCCCCAGCAATAACATCTCTCTTTACTCTGAGAAATCGTAAAAGATTGTCAGTCGCTTTCGTTTCCAACTGTGGGAAAAAGCGTAGCTCAAACAGCTCAAGTTTACAGTTGATATGGAGAAAGGAGCAACAAAGGAGATGTAGGTTCATAAATATGAAATTAACTATCTCTCTAATGATGTATAAAACATCCTCATAGAACAGGCCTTCAAGATGCAGAAATTCAGTGATAGTTGCGAACGAAATGAAACTGTCTCACCGCATCAATACTGTCTGGTTGATTACGGCAACCCAAGTAATGGGCAGTATCATCCATATCATCCATATCCTCAAGTAATTAATCAACTAGGTAATCTACCAGGATTACTTCAGTATAATATTGGCACCATTCATCAAGTGCCCATGCTTCAGATTGGAGTTCATTCAGGAGTGAATACTGAAATCAGTCAACTAAAACGTAGTAGCTTGGGTTCTCCCAATTTGGTCGAGACTAGAAAAAACGATAGATACTAATGATTTGATTGATACCAGCTTTCCTGAATTAATATAGTTATAAAGAATCCACTTAATATATATAGGAAAACTCTTTTTATCCATTATTCCTTTTTGATTTATCCCCCTGTTATATAAACTTTAACCTTATATTCAAATGAATTAGACTGACTCTCTAAAATACGAATTGGTGTAGAATTTTATTGCAATCGTCAGAAACGCACAGACCAGGCAAGAGTTCATGAATAGAGTTCAGGAATTCGATACGAGGTAAGGGTTCTTGTAATGCAGATTCATAGAAGAACAAAACGTACCGACCAACATGATGGAAAGACCCAAGTCAGTTTAAAAATTACCGCCAATGCCACAGGAGAAACCAAGAAATCCCTTTCGCACTCAAATGGATGAGTAACTATTGAAATACTCAGTTATAGACAACCCAGCAACAGCCAAATGCAACCATCTGAAATGAATCAGTTCTCCCAAGGTAATGCCCAAGGAAAAGCTGTTTACTCTCGCACAGACCAAAACTTTTATAGAGGTTCGACTCCTCCAACTTTGCTTAAAAACTAAGGATACGCGCAGCAGCTACAAAATCAAAATAATACTAGCTTTGGTTACGGAATGCCAAACAATCAGCAAAGCTACAATAATTATGGTAACAATGGGATGGGAGTATTAAATTATAACGCTTACAGTCAAAAGGAATATGATGATCTCAAAGAACAGTTTTTTAGACAGCCAAATATGCCTCGACCATAGCCATATCAAGGAGACAACTCATACTTGGGTTCCAGATTAAATGAAAATTCTGCGAATTATCCTCAGATGAGATCAGGTTTAGCAGTGAGTTCCAGTACGGAATTGCTGTCAGCCCAAATTCCTAAACCGAGTGGTCGAGGGCAAAACCCCTTCATGCGCCAATGATAGTTATTCTACGTTCGAATTTTTGAATGAATCGCTTCTTGTCGATGACGAATGAATTAAGCGAAATAACAATGTCAAATACCTTTCAACTAGTGATATTTTCTATCCCATTGCATCGGATGATCGGGAAATGGCTTAAGTTATCAAGTGTATTTACTATTATAAGAACTTTTAATCATAAATAGGGGTTATGTGGCTATAAATAGAGAAACACAGATCAACACCTTCAGGCTCGGTTGAAAGGATTCACATGGCGAATTAGGGGCTTTCTAAAGTGTTTGTTGAAATAGCGGTATTGTGCTGACTATTCTTTTCCGTGTTTCGCTTGAAACATCTCTTGACATTCATTCCCTGAAATAGATTTTGGGGGTTGTCCTGAAGTTTTGAACAGACTGAGGCGATACCTTCCTGATCGGAAAGGCAATCGATTTCAATTGGAGATTTAACTGCCGCTCTTTGCTAATACCTGCTTCTGCGTATTTCCTCTTGGCTCATAGTGCATCCCATTTTCTACTATTTTTATTTATAAACAACTTCTTGAAACATTCCGTTTATTGTTGGAAATGGTATAAAATCGGATGAAATCTGTCAATGCTCAAAACCAAGGGTAGTGAAGGTAACATGTCACTTATTTATAATAAATAGTGGTGGTAAATTCCTCTTGAGCTTTGGTTAATTCTATTAAAACCTTATTTTGTTTTTAACAGATTCATCAAATTTTGCAAATCATTAAATATTATGCGATTTTCATCGTTCTTTTTTTAAGTTATTTGAATGCTTCTCAATTTGTCGGCTAAATTAATAATTAAGTTCTCTCATTTATTTTATTACTGTGTTGCGTTAAGATGAAATGCCAGGAAATTTAGAAGCAAATTAGTAAACGACTGTGGGATAAAGAAGTACAGATTATTCTAAATTAGGAAGACCAACTTCTGCTCGACGTTGTAGCCAAGTTTAAAGTCATCAAATGGTCACAAGTCGCAGAAGAATTCAATAAAATTACTACACAGCTCAACGCTTAGAATTCATCGCATCTTCTCAGCAAGCGTACCAATAAACAATGCCGTGAGCGGTACTTTTACTGTGATATAGTTGGCAGAATCATCTAAATCCATAATTACGAAACGATCTGCCTTGGCTACCCGAGTAACGTTCTCTTCTGTTTAAACTGTTCAAATAATACTCGCATCAATGGTGCAGAATCAGTGAACAGCTAGCAGAGGGTGGTTTTGCCAAGAGGGGTGACAACAACATAAAAAACTATTTTTATTCTGCGATTAAGCGTGCAATTCGGCAGATCAACACCTACATTCAGAATCACAATAGGAACATTAAGAAGAGAAAGAGCTAACTTTACAACTACCATCAGAAATATGCCTATAAGAAGAGACTCAGTCTCGAAAGATAAATTATCGAAGCAAATGTACCTTTGATTAGAAATAACGAGGAAACCATTGCAGACAGTGTGGAAGGAGAAGAACTTAAAATTATAAGGGAATTGGATCAGGATATCATCAATAAAATATTACTGATCGCAGAGCTTAAAGGAGAAAAGAAGTTTACTGTCACGAAGGAAGAGTTTCAGGCTGATGCCTGCATCCTACGAAACACAATTATAGACTTCTTGGAGGACTAAACGACGCTTAACAGTGAGCAGGCAGTCGTTTTTGCCCGTAATCTATTGTAGATCAGTCGTAAATGTAAGCGCAAAGCTCAAAAAATAACAAAAGATACCCATCCTTCCGAAGCCCTCCAGTTGTATCTAACAGATAGTTAAATGATGAAATAATAGGAAGGATAAAGATAAAATGAGTTGAATGATTTCAATGATAAAATTTCAGTGGAGGTGAGGCTTAAAAAATCAGCGGGGTAGAATGAGCTATTGAACAATAAACCTTTCAATGAAAAAGAAATACTGGAGAAGTTGATGCTCAATGAAGAAGAAAAACCGAATAAACCACCTGCCACAATTCCAAACAATCAGGCTGAAGAACACTCTAACTTCTTTCAAAATGCCTATACGGGTACTTCCGAAGCCATGCGTTCCTTTCTCGAGCAAAGCAGTGAATTCCTCTACAACAGTGGTCAATATTCCCAATATTCTCAAAAATACGCGGGCATCCCTCAGTATAACTTTGATCATTTAACTTTCGGACAGGGTGATCTCAAATCATTAAATTTTGGAGAAATGATTGATAGTCGGGAAGTCAAGAATACTGATCCTGCAAGAATAATGGATCGTGAAGAAGCCTGCTCCAATATGGCCCAGTTCAATTTCCTCAGTTCTATTCGGGAAATTAAGCCAGTTAATAATATGATGGAGTCACAGGCATTTGATTTCGATATTGGAACACCTGCTGGATCCTTTGTTCCACACTCTTACCTCAGGCATGATATGCAGCTCTAACAGCCTTCAGGTAGCGAGCAGGATCGTCCTCATTTCTTTAGTAGTCAAGCCTATCTACAAAATCGCGAGTCAGGTTCGCATCATTCTATTAATTCACGTCGCTCCAATAATTCAAAACGTTCCGTCAATTCACGTCGTACAAAAAAGGAAGGATAACGTGAGGAATAAGGAGGACTGGAGCTACTGGGTTCTCAACAACTATTGCGTCGCTCTTGGGCTTACTCTTAGAATCGCGGAGAGGGGCGTGGCTGTCTATTTAATTCCAGTGACTATTAGATCAAGCATGAATTTCCTATGGATTTGAAAATCAGCAGTAATTTTCACCCTTTTCAGTGATAATAGTTTTTAATAGGATTTATATTTAACTATTCTTTAATCCACATTGCCCATATTTATTTGCAGGATTCAGTTTGATAATAGACTCACTTGTTTCTCTTATATCATTTAATATGCCAAGATAGGCAAACGTATAAAAACTCGCTGACGATCCGGATCTGTAGGCCTATGAGCTTAAACCTATCGAAAACTATGGACTTTCTCTTCTACAATCCATGGGATTCACTCCTGAACGAGGTATTGGCCACAACAAAAAGAATGCTCTCTCTGAGCCGCTTGTGCTAAAACCACGTCCTCGAGGACTTGGCTTGGGAGCAGAACAATAATCATCAGCTCAAAAGGCGCAGTTTTAAAAAGGTAGTTTGGTGCTAATTACTTGTCAACCTCATGAAGGTTTGGTGGGATTGGTCTTGGAGGTGAAGGAGGCATAATTAGTTGTCTAATTACAAAAAAGTGGATCTGTTGTTAAAGTAAACCGCTAAAAAGTTAAGCCTTTGTCCCCTGAATAAGCAAAGGCATTATCTAAGTCCAGCCAAGAATAGGAGAAAAAACAAAAGAAATTGAAGTGGGTCGTCCCGAACATCAGAGTAAAGATAGTGGATAAATATTCGAAGTATTATTTAAAAAAGGTAGTAATTACTGAACTGCTCAGTGATCGAGAGTTTGAGTGCTTATACATTGACGACCAAAACCACAAAATATTTCTTCGTGAGTTAAGAGAAAAAGATTTGCAAACGTCAGTTCCAAGAGTGGGAGAAAATGCTATAATTCTCAGAGGCAATCACTGTGGAGAGCACGCTGTAATCTTTCAGCGGGAGAAAAAGAGTGAAAAACTAATTGTGCAGACTGTCGGGGAATTATAATTGCTAACTCTAACTGAGGATGATGTCGCTGAGTATGTCGATTTTTGAGCGTTGATTTTATGAATAAATAATGTATTAAGCTTAGTTATTTCGATAAGATTAAGAATGACTGTTTTTTATTGATCTTTCCTGCATATCAATAGATAACGATATTTCATGATAAGCAAAAAAAGGATTTGTTCTCAGGATACAAAACATCATCGGAGTTTATTATTTGTATTGATATATTTGTATCAGTGTCGGTAGAAATATTATCGACATTTTTTTTCATAAAAATGTGAGCAGTCTAATTAAAAATATAATTAATTCTCTTTTATCTAAATGTATTTAGAATCATCTTATTAATAAAAAATAAAAAATGGATAGATCAAGGGTTTGTCTGGCAATTGGGAAATATAGGATTAGTTCAGCATAATACAAATAACTTGAGAATAACTGCTGTTATTTTATTTTAATATCCTCTAGAGCATATAAATAAACCACTAATCTAAATGATATCTATATTATATCATATTTTATGTTTGAGTTGATCTATACAGGCTTCTTCTTCGTCTTAGTCTTCGAGGTTCTCCTCTTCCTCTTCCTCAATTTGCCCACACCTACGGGCTGGAAAGGAGCGGTGGTCAATTTCCTATCCAAGAACCAGAAAGTAAAAATATTACTGAAGGTTCATCTTGGTTGCTGTATACTCTCAGCTTTATTCTTCGTCGATTGCATGAATAGAGAAACTAAGTATCAGATAGATAAGCAGGAGGCAAAGATGGGAGACAGTTTCGCAGCAGGTAGATTTCATCTTAAATAGAGCTCAAGTATAGTTATCTGTCTTTCATGATTTTAAAAATTCAACGGGATAAGTATATAACTTTCATGCTCATCTATGCAGGTCTAGCTCTAAACGCCTATATATTGATTCTTCAATACATGTACGATAAACGCGAAAAGATCTAAGACCAGCCAAATTCGCCGATTAAATCTAGTGTTAAAACAGAATAAACTCCCACACAATGATTGCATATCAGAATTAACTGTCTATAATGTTTTCTGAGTATTATTCAAATCAAGTTTTAATTTAGATTGCTATTGTTTTAAGTATAAAAAGGTGGTGATCGACCCCTAAAATTATGGATATGATATCGTAATTACAGGGTAGGCTTATTTTGGTAATAAACTTAATAATCGTCTTTTATTTATTTTATTTTTACAACCACCATTTATTTAATATGAGCCAGCAGCAAAGATTTACATATGCTCCACTCTCAGCATATCAACCCAACACTAGTTCTCAAACACAACCATCTTATCAGCCTTTACCTGAGTATAGAAGTACAGGTCAACCTATTTATCAAAATTCCATCAATACTGCCGCAACTTCGGGTCAGATAAGAAATGTATCATAGATATCATATAGGTTCCCAGCACTCAATACACTTTTGGAGGAGCAGTACCCACAGTATCTACTCAACCGTACAGGATTTCATTTAATCATGGTCCATCAACCATAGTGCCCATATCATCTGGATCTATAAACTCCAAGCCTATCTCTCTACAATCTCCTCCTCCCACTCAACAACAATCCCCTAAGGTAGTGACTGAAACCTCTTACGAAAAGGCTCCTGCAGTATCAAAATCCAGCCAATACAATATAGACGTGAACGAATTCAAAACAATCCGATAGGGTGATTTTAAAGAAGGATGGTGTTCATGTTTTTCGCCTGTTACTTTCGAATCCAACCAATAAAAGCATTGGTGTTGATTTGTGATCACTCATAATTTATCTACAATTTACTACTTCCACGAAATGAGAAATCAGACGAGAAGACCTCTCGGATATTTAGGCTTGCAATGATATTATATATATGAGCGAACTAACTCCTAATATTTGTTTTATATTATTGCTTTATTTAAACGAAGGGATGTCACTCCGATTTAATCAGTTGCAGCACCTTGACACACTATCCAGGAAATATATTTACACTGATAAGAAGGAGGAGAGAATAATGCAAATTCAATAAAAGTTGTCCGCAATCAGCACTTATAAGTCTATTCATGAGAAGGATCAGATTCAGATCAACATCAGCAAGCGAGTGATTGAGCTGTAGGCATTCTGCTGCTAAAAGATGAAAATGATGGAGCGATAAAAGCTCAAAATGAAGGAAATTCTTTCCGATGCGAGAGTGAAGGAGGCGTAAATTTTAAAAAAATGCGAGCTTGTACGTAAAAAGCGGCAGAATCAGATGGCATAACTAAAGAAATATCTTAGTTCTCTCCTTATTTACGAATAAGAAGCTGCAAAGAGTCAAGGAGAGGTCGTGGCCAACATATTTGAGCATGACTTAGAGGAAATGAGCTCGCAAATGTAAAGTATCAAACACACGAGAATTGTCTCAATTAAGACTCTATAGCAGAGTGTAGAGAAGCTTTTGCCCAATTTGAACTTTATTGTATAACTATCAAATAATCATTGCGAATAAATGTTGGAAAGTTGTCATCAGTTTGCCTTAACCTCGGCGAATCAAATGAAGGAAACAATCAAAAGGATGGGAAGATAAAGGGAGCAAAGGAGCAATGCCATCATGGAGATGATTGATAGTGCCATAGACAATATAAAAGAAGACCTGTAGCAAGAACGCAAAGATAGATTCGGCACAAAAGAAAGACTAATCACCCTTTTCGAGATCGCATGTGGGAAGATCAATTTCGTCCAATGAGTGGAGATAAGTGCTATTCAGATGTATCAACTTATATTGTGATTTATGTATCAGTCAATCACTTTTTTTTTTAATCCTTCGCGATCATTGTATTATAAATGACTTAATTATATTTTTTTTAATCCACAATCTAAAACCAAAATAAAAAAGATTAATCTTTATACTGTGATTTATGTATCAGTCAATCACTTCTTTTTCTTTTTCTTTTAATTCTTCGCCGACTTTCCCTCACTCTCAACCATCATCTGTGATTATTTAAATCTTTGCCCTATCACCGGTCGGATCATAGTTAAACTTTTGAGACTATCTTCCTACCATTAGAACTTGAATTTGCTATTTATTTTAGTACGATCAGAGATGAGGACAGCTCCACTTTCCTTCAATGGATTTTATTTTATAGGCAGTATCTTTTTCACTCCCACGATCACTGTATTACCCTCCTTATTGGTTGAACTATACAAAATTGATATTTCTTTGATATTATCGAGGAGCTCAATGTAATTAGGCTCTTTATGGTCTTTATCTTAGCATAGAACAAGGGTATTCAAGATAAGTAATCCACCCTCAGCCAATTGTGAGGCAGCTGCTTGCAAAAATTGCGGGGATGAAAATTTATGTGGTGGGCAGAACTCTTCCGCTTAATCACCAGTAATATCAACTATAATAGCATCAAATCTTTCGATTTATTTTCCGGCGGTTATATAAGCATACGCATCCTCTTAAATAACCTCGAATCTATTATCTTTATCAGGCCATTCAAAGTATTTTCCCCTGTTGATAACGTTTTTATTGATTTAAACGATAGTTTGACTGACTCCGTCGAAGTAATGATGCAAAAATTTAGCGATAGTGCAGCCTCCTCCTCCCAAATGTAGAACCCTACTCTTGCTTAATTATCTTTACAAAATATTGATCAAGGCTGAAACTATGACTCGACAGTATCCATAGTCTAAATACTGATTGTCGATAGCAACAACCATACCTTTTTTTGAAGGTAGCGTTCCACATTGGTTTTCTTTCAGCTATGGATGATTTTTCTCACTCACATAAGTTAACTTAAACTGGGACTGCACCACACTGAGATTATTACGAAGAATCATTCTTCTAAAAGCTTCTCCTTGAATTAAAATCTCCTCTATGAAAAGATCCTCATTTTCAAAGAGATAGTGCCTCTATCCAATTGAACCATCTGTTAAATAAGGGACTTCTGTCAAGTTACAACCCTTCTGAATCATCTTCGGCAATATATTATTCAGTTCACTCTTTATCTGTTCCATACCTGCGAAGGTCTGTCCAATGGCTAGCTTGACTATAATTAGTCGAGAGGTGCCTATTTGCAACAACAGCTCGCGAATACCGATTTCACTGCTGAAAGTAGGAGTATTTTATAGTCCCTGCGGCACTATGAACACTGCACAACCATTCTTTATCAAAGCTTTCTCATCTGTATTATCAGCAATGTCTATCATGTATCTGATTGTTTTATTTTGTTCAAAAATATTGAATTTGGTGATTTGCCCTGGTCTGAGTCCTCGGATTCCTTTCGTGAACGAATCAAGTTGTTGCAAATCTTTAATTTTGGAAAGAGTTTCTCCAATAGTTGAACAATTCAAGGCATTTTTGTTTAAAAGAATTATTTGAACTTCCTTAACCGAAATGGGTTGAGGACTATAGCGAATGTTGACCAAGAAAGGTTGTATCTGTGAGTTGACGATGCAGCTTTCGTGAATGACTATGAAAAAGTGGGGATCACTAAAGAAATGTTCAAGTAACGTCCTCAGAACAAATTATTGAAGCATACTAATGATGACATATGAGCCATTTTTCTTCAGAGATAACAGCTGTTTGACATTTTAGAAGTAGACTGTCTTAATTTATTCAGTCATTTTTGGGAGATCTTCCGGAAGAATAGCATCAAGTGTTCCCTTATCAACGACGATATCAAATTGTCCAACAAGAGTATTCGGGAGAGGAGCTAGCATATCACACACTTCATATCGAATTTTATCACTTAATTTGAGCTGCTTTATACGACTCTCCATTTATGCTATAACCTGTTCACTGTAATCACTATTCCACACTTGCAGATCGAAGATAGGATAACCTTTGACTAAGTCCTCTCCGAAAGTGCTATTCCCACAGCCGATATTGGCTACTTTAAACACTTTATGCTTGTTGTTGAGATTGTAAAGTTGACTGAGTACTGCGAAGATGCTGCTTTTATAGTCTTAAAAGGTGCCGTACCATTCGAAATGTTATTCCTTGTTGTTATGTAGTTATTTAAAGAAACGGTTCCAATATTCCTTTTATCTGAACTGACTATAATTTTTAGGGAGAATGTTCATTTAAAGAATAAAGTGATACTAATATCAATGCGACTATAAATGTATTTGAGTATCGCATAAAAAATTATAGTATTATCTTATGAATCATAATTTAACTTTCTGAGTAAGCAAAAATAATTCCTTAAAAACAGTATTTTGCATAAGAAAAATATGAGAGTGGTCAGTTCATTATAATTTGAATAAAAAACTCTGTAGAAGTTAGGATTATTTTTATCACTGGTGAGACTCGAGTTTATTTCCCATTTTTTTACGAGATTGTTCTTAATTGGATGATGCTTTAATTTATAAGGCTGAATTTATTAAACGTTATTTCAAGTAAATGTGAAGATAATAATCTTGATGTTTTTTTAAATCGATAGATTATTCGCCACTCAATTTACACCAAAAGGCAAATGGTAGATGGTCTTCAATTTTATATTCTAATCTACTTGTACTTTATTTCTTCCTGGGTATTATAATACAAAAATAACATAGGTGAAAATCATGAAACTCCAAAAACCATTTCATCCGCAAAGCAAAAAATTAACTATCGTGAGGGGCAATGCGCGGTTATCATAAATCAATAAGTAAAATAAAATTCAAAATTCCAAGCTGCCATAGGAAAACAAATAAAAATAAAAAGATTAAATGAACTATTAGGGGAGGCCTTCTATTAAAATTAGGAATGTGAAATCGTTATCTCAAAGTCAAATCTCATTTAGCAAAAAAATGTAAAAAAATTCTTAATCATTAATGAAAAAAGAAGGACCCAAATTAACTAGCACGAAGAAACTAAGCCAATACTTTAATCCTTCAAAGACTTTGCTCTCTTTAAATTCTAAAATCTCGAATTTGTAGGAATCAAAAATGTCCTAATTTTCTGATTTATAATGTTAAAAAATTACTGATGAACTCTTATCAGAACTAAAAACGAAGATGATTATTTTCCAATCGAATATGGTAAACTTCTCTATCAAAAAGGACAATTTTTAAGATATTATGAACTTTTTCATTAAAATTTCGTGCACTTCATAAACATCTTCAATTTTTAATAGATATAAGGAATATTACTATATTCATAGCATTATGAAAAAGGTTTAAAATATTGGTAAATTTAACAGGAGAAACTAAGCCATATTGAAACTGGGAATGGAAAGTAAAACCTTCAGCTTTTCATTTAATCACTAATAATACGCAAAGGAAGTGCGCAATTATTAACAACAAATCATGATAAAAAAGAGAGAAAAAGAGGACTTAGAGCAAGAAAAATAAAATACAGAGTCGAATATTTCCTCCTTAAAGAAGGAGCTCGACCTCAAATTTTCAGAGTACTCTCTCCTCAATAGAAATTTGAGCGAGATTGCGGAGAGCATTAGAGTCCAGACACTCACCCTGTCTAGTCTG